>MDTB01184628.1_pt1 | contig 37800 bp, 45 predicted proteins | sample 811161 | NCBI WGS metagenome assembly MDTB01 (sample SAMN05326650, study PRJNA326480) | marine metagenome | isolation source: seawater | place: Mediterranean Sea | collected 2009 | reverse complement strand
TTATGAAAAACACTCATTTGAAAACCTTTATGATCTTCGTGTTCTCCGTAAACATTAAAGAAACGTAAACCTTTAATGTTACACTGATATTGCCCCCAATCTAGTAATTGTACGCTTCTATCGAACAAGTATTTGCTCCAAGCATACGGTGACTGTGGCAGTAAAGGTCCGTCTTCTGTAAAATGTGTAGTAGGACCATAAACACTTGCACTAGATGCATAAATTAAATCAACACCTTGCATATCACATACTTGTAATAGTCTGTGACTAAAGTCTAAGTTTTGTGTCATAACTTTTTCAACATCAGTTTCTGTAGTACTACTAATAGCACCTAGATGTATAACTCTATCAAATTGACTACAATCTGGTACTACATTTTCTTTGTACTCATATTCTGCAACATGATGTCCTTCATTTAAAAGATGAGCAACTAAGTTTTGGCCTATAAATCCTTTACTTCCAGTAACTAATATTTTCATTATACTATAATATCCAACTTATTACCTAAATGCCAAGCACCATTATGAATACGCTGATGCTCTCTAAATTCCAGTATTGCTTTTTCTGTTGTTTTTGGAAGTGTATACTCGTGTATCTTTGTTAAACTAAGTTCTTGTGTTACATAATTATGAATAGAAATTGGGTTTATACTAATCACGAACTTGCTCCTTCAATTAATTTAATATTGTTTGATATTTTTTTATTAAACTCTTTTTCAGTTTGACTTACAAATAGTCCTTCACTTAATGCTCTACTAAAACTAGCACTCATATCTAAGTTTTCTTTTAACTTTGTACATGCGGTATTTGTATCATATCCTCCACTAAGTCCAACTAATCTTTTTACCTTTTTATGTTGAGACAAGTTATGATAGGTATCAGGAACTTCAGGAATAGTAAGTTTTAGAATAACTTGCATACCAGATTTAAGATCATTTAAATATGACAGTAATAACTGTGCCAGGTTATGTTCTAAATCTTCTTTATCAGGATGCTCTATAGGAATTTCAGGCTCTATAATCGGCGTTAGCCCTGCATTTCCAATTAATGTAGCATGTTCAAATTGTTGCACTAAAATTGCATTCATAATATTAGAATCTTTTACAATACTACGCATTTTTGTCCCCGTACAATCGTTAGCATGAGCATATTCAATCATATCATTTATATGAAATGGTTTTAACGTTCCATCTTCTTCACAACCGCTGTCAATCTTTAGATAAGATTCGATACCTTTATTCCTAAGAACTTCTACCATTCCTCGTTCTACAGTATCTTTGTAGAGTATTGCCGCCCAAATATTATCGTTCGTAAAGTCTGGAGAGTTTACCATACGTAATCGCATAGCATGTACTTTTTCCATTTTGTTTTCTTCTGTAAATTCCTGTCCGTAACGTTCTAAGACGCCTCCTGTTGAACCTCCACTATGGTCCATTGCCGCTATAAATTGCATTTTACTTCTCCTCTAAAACATAACTAAAATCTTTATTCGGATACGGAATAAAATTAAAGTTAATTACACACCTTGTTTTTGTATCAGTGTGTGTTGTTCCTGTATGTTTCCATTTTGCTGGAAAAACTAGTAATCTATTTTCTTTACTTTTAACTGACTCTTTGCTCTTATCTTCAAACCTAGTTTCACCATTATTTGTATTTAAGTAATAGATAGCAGTCAATGCTCCAGGAACAACAGTATCAGTATGATGACCGTGTTCTACTATCGCATCTGCTCTTGGTATTAAATTTGCTTTTATCCTAATAAGCTGTAGAGGTTGTAAAATTTCAAAAAATCTCCACATTAGATTAAATGTTTCTTGATTAGTGGTTGGTCCCATACTTTCATGAATGTTATGTACAAACTGTATTTGATAATCTTCGCTACCTTTTGCTTTATGATCTTCATCAACAACATTAGTTTTATAAAACCATGGAAATAACTCTCCGTACATAATATCTTTTAGCTCATTAAATTGCTGAGCAGACAATGCGTTATCTATTACTTTCATCTAGTATCCTTGTTGTGCTATGTCCTTCTACAGTAGGAAAAATAACAACTTTAGCTAAGTGATTTCCTACTACAGTATCAAATGTATAATCTCCGCCTTTTACTATAATATCTGGCTCTAATTTGGTAATTGCTTCCAAAGGTGTATCTTCGTTAAACACAATAACATCGTCTACAAAACCAAGCTCTAAGAGGCTTTCCTTGCGGGTGGTCTGATCGTTAATGGGTCTTAAATCGCCTTTTAACCTCTTAACACTAGAATCGCTGTTAATACCCACTATAAGTCTATTTCCAAGCGTTTTTGCATAGTTTAGTAGTTTTAAATGCCCAACATGTAATATATCAAACACACCATTAGTAAACACTACAGTATCTTCTACATCTTCTTGTTTAAGAATATGTGTACCAGAATGTCTTACACTTTCAGTTGATCCTTTAATAGCTATTTCTAAACATTTTTTATGTGTATAATTTTTTGTAAGTCCATAAACAAATGCGGCCATAAAGCAATCACCAGCACCGGTAACATCGGATACTTCTACAGCTTGTACAGGTATATCATATTTAATTTTATCAATATTTGCAATTACACCTTTTCCTGCATTAGTGGTAATAATATTACCTTGCCACTTGTCAAATTTAAAGTCAAACATTTCTTTAAAATTAGGTTTTACTAACCATGCGCCTTTGTATTCACTTGCATTACGTTTTGGATCTACAATTACTTTTGATCCTTGACTATTAATGTGTGCAATAATTTCTTTTGCATTATCTAGAACACCTTTGTTGTAATCACTTAATATAACGTAGTCAAATGATGTAAAATCACTACGTAGTACATTCTTCAGTACATCATCTCCGTTGCCTGTTTCATCTTCATCTAAGCGTGTAACATAATGACCATCACATATTATACGGGTTTTATAACTACGAGGTTGTTGTGTCTCTAATAATGTAACATCTACACCTAAACTTTTTAAATTTTCGTATACTAGTCCTGCACCGCCAAGCGATGTTGCTACACGTTCAATGTTTACTATAGGTACAGGGGCCTCTGGACTAATTCGCGAACTAGACCCGTAAATATATTTGTCAACTATTACGTCACCAAAGACTAAAACTTTCATATCTTATTATACCTGATTATCTAGTTTTTGTCAAGTAAATCTATAACTTGAAACACAGTTTCTAGCTTATTTAAACTTACTTTACTTTGTAAAGTGTTGCGTAAGCCATGATGTAATGGTTTAGGCCATTTACCAAAACTTACCCAGGCATATCCATCATGTTCACTATTTAATGTTGGAATAAATTCTTCGTTTATTACACATAGATATGTATGAAACGAAAACTTACTATCGGTAGAAACAAATGTTTCTAACGGCATTGTCTTTTTAATTTTCGGAAGTTCACCTAGTTCTTCTTGTATTTCACGTTGTAACCCTTCCCAAGGAGTTTCTTTTCCTTCGTTAGTTCCGCCAACAAGTCCCCATAGATTATTTTGTTTTCCATTATTTCTATGTAAAAAGAGAAATCTTTTCGTCGTTAAACTATAGAATAATGCACCACTACATACTATTTCCTTCATAAAAATAGTTATCCGTTAAGTGCAATTCTCCAAGTACCTTCTGGATAAAGGCCTTCGACACTTAATAACCACTCAGTGCCGTCCCATCTATATTGTATACCGGTATTTAAATTTGTAATGTATGTAATCGCAGTAACTACAGAAGCATCAAACACAATATTCCATTGTGATCCTGACCATTCAATAATATCATTTTCACTTGCTACTAAGTCGCTGTTATTGCTGTTTTTCCAAGCATCTGCACCATCGGTGTTTCCTGTAGATCCAATAGAATCTAATAGTAATACACGGGTTCCTTGTGTTTTAGTTGCAGGGAATGTTTTTTGAGGATCTATTATAAAATCAACCGATGTTAATGATGTTAAAGATCTATCACTACTGTTTATTACAGTGTTAGCAGGAAAGCTATCGGTATCCCAGTTCACAACTAGTTCAGTATTGTCTAGCTCATTTAGTGCAATAGTTCCTGTAATAGTTGAATTAGTATCTAATTTACTAAGATGAATTCTAGATATGCCAGCTTGGTATTGTCCTGGATGTGTATCTAATATATTGGACCAGTTAGTTTGTCCAACTACACCTTTATTAGATATAGATAACTTATTTCCAACAACAAATAAGTCGTACCCTTGATAGTTTGTTGCAACAATATGTTTAGTGTTTGTTGCTTCGGTTGCTCTATTACCGTTGCGATCGACTGTGCCTGGTATACTTGCATCGTCAAACGCATTTACAATTGGAGATGATAATCCTAGTTCAATAGTACCTCTTGACTCGTCGTGTATGCTAGTAATAATTTGTGAAATTACCCCAAGACGTTTAACTTTGACCGGAGGTGAAATATAAATTGGAGTGCTAAAAGTTAATGTAGCAACATCAATTTGGTCGTCTATACCAACTGGAATTGCTCTAGAACTAAAGTTTACGTTATCTAGTGTAACTACACTTAAACTAGTCCAATCAATGTAGTTATCAGTAGTTTGTATTTCTAAACTAGGATTGAATAACATTAAGATTTGCTCAAGTATCTGTAATTTTTGGTCTGTATTTGTACTCCATATGTCTACATTAACAGTTAACATATAAGGTGTAGGCATAAGTCTTTCAACTGTATAATTCTTGCCTTCATAATTTAAATATTCTTTTCCAGCAGTATCGTATGCTCGTTCTCTAACATTGACTTTACTAATAAAACTTTGATCAGCAGTCCTATCTCTATCTAAAGCTAGTCCGGCAATATATATTGCTATGCGAGGCGCACTAGGAATTTTATTCTCTGAATTTCCTTTTATAATACTCGCAACTTGTCGTGTAAGATCTCCGTATAATACAGGAACAACAACTTCTGCTCCTTTACCGTCTTTGTAAGAATAGTTACTAAACATTCTAACAAGTTGTGTAATATATCGCCTTATCTGTGCATCGTAAAAATGTTGACTCATTAATTATCTGCCTTTGGTCTAAGTGCTTTTGACAAGCTCTGACGTTCTAACACAGTTTCTCCTCCAATTTGACTTGAAGCTGTATTATTTATAAATGTACCTTTTTGTGTATCTCGTGTATTTGTGTTTGATAGCGTTACTCTAACATCGTCTTGTACTTTAAGCCATCTTGTACCATCATATGTAAATAATCGTTTAGGCATCATATCTGTCCTTAAAAAATAGTCTCCTTTTGTCCTAGTTGTAGGAAATTGTATGCCCATTCCGTAAGGAGCACCATTTGGTGATTCTAAAGTTCCTAATAGGTAACCAGTATACCCTGACTTTACCGGTCTATTTGCTATTTCATCTGATCTAACATTGATATTACTTGCATCTAAGTCTGTTTCGTCGGCAGTCTGTAATGCAACACTTCCATCTGCATTTGTAGCAAGTGTATAATAATGACTTATATCGTATCCACTTTTTTGTGCATTTGCCTCTGCTTGGGAAACAACAGCATTGTTTATATTCATTTCAGTTTCATATGTACTGAGTAAATCTCTAAGAGTACTACTTGATCCTTCTTCTGCAGGTAAGTCTAAGACTTCTTTAAATTCTTGACTATCAACAATAGACTTTAATTTTAATCTATATAAATGAGGATACCATGTAGGTGTAAATCCTTCAGCGGCTCTGTTTATATCTTCGATAACATAGAACCTTTTCAGCGCCATAGTACTATCATCTAGTGCATATTCGTCTTTTAAATGCGGTAATTCTATAACATCACCTGACATAAGTTTTCTACCTATAGTCTTTACACTACTATTAATATGTACTGTCATAAACAATGTATCGTTTTGTAAAAATAATCCAAATTGTGAAAGGTCAAAGTCTATATCTTGGACATTGTATATTCCTCGTATTTCATAAACAGATGTATCATACTTTCTATCTCTATTTTCTAAAAATAACATGTCTTGAATGTTAGAAGCTGATACTCCTCCAGAATATTGCGGCTCGTCTGCTGTCGCATCTGCTGAAGTTGGATTATGAGGGCCTAGGTACTTATGTACATATACGTCGGTACCGCCTACGGTAAACATTTCAAGGACCTGCTTGTCTAAAAAAGTATAATCCTTGCCCTTTTCTGGTTTATATAAAGATAGTCTTGGCATAAACATATTTATCGTTACGATAAATACTATTGGAGATAAATTAATATGGCTACTACAGCAACACAAAAACAAGAAATATTTGACTACGTTTTCGCTATGTTAGGTGGCGGAATGGTCGATGTTGAGCTAGATCCTGTTCATTATGAAACAGCATTAACAAAAGCATTAACAAAATATCGTCAACGAAGCGATCATTCAGCTGAAGAGTCTTATTTGTTTATGCCAACAATCGTAGATCAAAATACTTATAAATTACCAAACGAAGTTATGGAAGTTAGGAAGCTATTCAGACGCTCTGTAGGATCAAGAACAGGCGGCGGAGACGGCGGAAGTTTATTTGAACCTTTTAATTTAGCATATACTAATACATATCTTTTATCTAGTACCAATATAGGCGGACTAGCAACATACGATATGTTTAGTCAATATCAAGAACTAGTAGGAAGAATGTTTGGTAGTTTTATAGAATTTAAATGGAATAGTGTAACAAAAGAACTTACGTTATTACAACGACCAAGGGCAGAAGAAACACTATTGCTTTATGCTTACAACTATAGACCAGACGAACAATTATTTGCTGATTATCTAGCTATTGATTGGATTAAAAGCTATACTCTAGCTGTTTGCAAATTTATGCTAGGTGAAGCTAGAAGTAAATTTGCAACTATTGCAGGTCCACAAGGTGGTTCGCAACTTAACGGCGATGCATTAAAAGCTGAAGCAACTGCTGAGATGGAAAAACTAGAAGCAGATGTATCAATGGCAGTAGCAGGCGGTACAGGCTACTCTTTTGTAATAGGTTAAATCCAAAAAAACACTTGACACAGACATTCAACGAGTATATACTGTAAGTATGCAGTATGTTACAACACCAATGTGGTCAGTGCCACTTTTTAAAACAAATATAGGTAAGCCTGATCCTATTACAATGGCTTGGATTAAAAACTTAGAATACCCGCACGAAGCATCAGGACATGACCATACTGAAGACAAATATATTCTAGATAGACCTAAACTTAAAAAACTGAAAGCTAAATTAAAGGAAGTTTGTGATTTTTTTGTACATCAAGAGATGGGTGTAAAGGAAGATGTTAATTTTGAAATACAAAATAGTTGGATCAATAGACATCAACAAGGGGAACATAACACATTGCACTGGCACTCAAATGCAATGTTGAGTGCAGTATACTATATACAAAACGAGCCTAATGCAGGACAAATAATGTTTAAAAGATCTCATTTGCATTATAACCTATTTCATGATACGGTAAGGGTTGACTTTAAAGATGAAGTACAAAATCAATATAATCTCGATTTATTTGCAGTTGAACCTGTAAGTGGGGATCTAGTAATATTTCCATCGCATGTTGAGCATATGGTTACACATAATGAAACAACTACAGAAAGATATAGTTTAGCTTTTAATTTATTTGCTAGAGGACATATTGGAGCAGGCACATCGCAGATCAAATTATGAATCATCAAGTAATTCCTTTATTTTCAGTACCGCTTTTTAAATCTAACATTGGTAAAATTGATCCTATTACTTTAGCATGGATAAAGAATTTAAATTATCCGCCACAAGCAGTTGGTCATGATGGTAGTGATGATCATTTACCGAAGCATAAGCAAGGTATGCATATACTACACAATAAAAAACTTAGAAAACTTAAAGAACAAATACAAAATTGTGTTAATTACTTTGCACACGAAGTACTTGATATAGAAGACCATATTAATTTTGAAATACAAGCAAGCTGGATTAACAAAATTGAATCAGGAGATGCTGATATTGTAAAACATGGTCATGCAGGTTCAATGATTAGTGGCGTATACTACATAGATAGTGATAATACTACTGCACCAATAACTTTTGAAAAAGCATATATGTATCCTAATCTATTTCATAATAGTGTGCCATTAACGTTCAAAAAGAAAAATTATAACCAGTATAATATACAAGAATTTACAATAAATCCTCTACCTGGGGATATACTTTTATTTCCATCGCATCTAGAACATACTGTACATCGGGTTGATACAAAAAAAGATAGATATGGCATTGCATTTAATTGTTTTGCTAAAGGCGAAATTGGATATGGGTCAGAACAAATAAGTTTATAGGAGAAGCATAGTGATCATCGGAGTCTGTGGATTAATTGGTGGTGGAAAAGGTACTGTCGGGGACATTTTAGTAGAAAATCACGGATTTCAAAAGATATCGTTTGCAGATAAATTAAAAGATGCTGTTGCACTTATGTTTGACTGGGATAGGGATTTGCTTGAAGGTATTACTAATGAAAGTAGGGACTGGCGTGAAAAGAAAGATGAGTTTTGGTCAAAAGAAACAGGTAGAGAAATTACACCACGACTAGTATTACAAGAATTTGGTACTGAATGTATGCGTAAAGGTTTCTTTGACGGAATTTGGGTAAGCATGGTAAAAAATGAAATTGTAAAAAATCCAAAGCAAAATTATGTTGTGCCTGATGTTAGATTTCCTAACGAAGGAATAATGTTGAACAGTCTAGGTGGACACGTTTGGCGTGTGCGTAGAGGTGCTGATCCTATGTGGTTACGTATGTATGAAGACATTGGTCAAGAACCTACTGATGTGCATCAATCAGAATACAAATGGTGTTCCATAGATCATAGTGCTATTATAGAAAATAACTCTAGCTTAGACTATCTTAAAAATCTGGTAGCAAGTCACCTTGCTTCCATTTAGCACCAGTCTTTTGAATTATACGCTGACAATTGGCACATATAGTTTTTAAATTTATATGTGAGCTATTATTCAAATCTCCATCAATATGAAATACATTAAACTGTTCTGTATGATTACTAGTGTATCCGCATTTTTCACATAAGTCTTTTTTAGAATAACCTGCTTGCTTCCATTTAGGTATGCCATGCCGCAAACCTTTCTTAAGACATATCTCACATCGACGTCTATAGAATGTTTTTCCATTTTTCTTGTAATTTATTGCCGCAGGACGTTGTCTACATACACATAAAGGTCTCATATTGTATTTACCTCACCTTTTGTACCCCTTTATTTAACGGCATCTAGCACGTTTTATTTCAATTTAGCATAAATAATAATGAACACTTATACTAAGATTTATTAGGAGAAAAAAATATGGCGTTATCATCCCCAGGTGTTGAGGTTAAGGTAATAGACGAAAGTTTCTATACACCTGCAGAACCCGGCACTGTACCAATGATTTTTATAACCTCCGCCCAGGATAAAAAGAACGGCGCAGGAACAGGTACCGCACCAGGTACATTACTTGCTAATGCAGGTAAGCCTTACTTAGTCACATCACAGCGTGACTTGGTAGAAACATTTGGTGAACCGAGTTTTAAAACAGATACAAACAATAATCCAATACATGCTGGAGAACTAAATGAATACGGTTTACAAGCCGCATATAGTTTACTAGGTGTAAGCAACAGAGCGTATGTTACAAGAGCGGCAATTGATTTAGATGCACTAAATGCAACTGCAAGTGCTCCTACTTCAAACCCTGCGGCAGGAACATATTGGTTTGATACTGCAACTTCAGTATTTGGTATATTCCAATGGAACGGAGCGGCTGGGTCAACAACTGGCGGACAGGCTTTTACTAATAAGGTTCCGACGGTAATTACTGATACAACAAAAGTTAGTGCAGGAGCACCAAAAGGATCAGTAGGCGCAATTGGTGATTATGCTATTGTTGCAACTACAACACTTAACAAAGTGTACTACAAAAATTACTTAGGTACTTGGGTACAAGCAGGAACAAGTGCTTGGAAAGCAAGCCATGGTACTGTTGCTGGTTCAGCTAATCCAACTATTACAGGTGGATTAACTCTTGTAATTAACTCAAGCACAGTTACAGCTAGTAGTACAACAGCAAGTTCGTTAGCAAGTGATATTAACACTGCGGCGATTAGTGGTATTACAGCGGCATCAATTGATGGTGCTTTAACTATATTCAGTACAGGTGCAAACGTTGTACTAGCAGAAGGCACCGGCGCATTGGCGGAAGCTGGATTAACAGCTGGTACTTATTATGCTCCTGCATTATCTATTGCTCCTCATACAAGTGTTCCAGAGTATAAGTCAGGTGATACAAATCCACGTCCAACAGGAAGTTTGTGGATTAAAACAACACAGCCTAATAAAGGTGCAAACTGGAAAGTTAAGGTATGGAATGATGCTACTAAGTTATGGGATACATCATCTGCACCAATTTATCCTACTCCAGAAGCGGCTTTAGCAGGATTAGATAAAACACTAGGAGGATCAGGATTATCATTAAGTCAGCTTTATATTAAGAGCAACGACGGAGAAGCATCTGATGTAACTGGTGATTTTAAGATTTACAAAAGAGCGGCAAGTGGCGCAACAACAATTACTAGTTCAATAATTACTACTGGTATTAGTAGCGGATCATTTAGTATTGATATATCTGAAACATTAGTAGGAAATGCAACATTAGGTAGTATAGCAAATATTACAGGGACAGCAACGGGTGCGGCAACAGACGCAGACGTAATTGCAAATGCTATAAATGCTTCAGGTGATTTAACAAATATTGTTGCTTCAGTAGACAGTCAAAATAGAGTTGTTATTTCGCATAGCTTAGGCGGAGACTTTAGATTAGATGACAACGGCACATTGCTAACAGAAATGGGATTTAGTGCATATGTTGATGCTAATAGCGGTACAGTAAACTTGTACACAGCGCCAGCAGGTGACACAGATCATGACTTTATTGCTTCAAATTGGAAAGTATTAACATATACTGCAAGTTCAACTGCTCCAACAGCTTTAGCGGCAGACGGAACACTTTGGTATAATTCAATTACAGATGAAGCTGATATTATGATCCATAACGGTACTACTTGGGTAGGTTACTTAGATTCAACAAGTCCGTTTTTTGATGCTAACGATGCTAACAAAACAAGCCCAGCAGGTCCAATTGTAAGTGCTACAGAACCAGCGGCGGCTACAGGACAGTCAGACGGTACTGCTCTTAAAAATGGTGATATTTGGATATCAACAAAAGATATTACTAAGTATCCACAAATTTATAAGTGGAATACTGCACAAGCAAAATGGATATTAGTTGACAGTTCAGATCAAACTACTGAAGACGGTGTACTATTTGCAGATGCACGTTGGGGAACTTCGGGTGCAGGTAGTGCAACAGCAGGAACTATAGTAGAACTACTTACAAGTAACTACTTAGATCCAGATGCACCAGATCCAGCACTATATCCAAAAGGAATGTTGTTATTCAACCTACGTAGAAGTGGATTTAATGTTAAGAAATTTGTACGCAATTATATTGATACAAACGCTGTTAACAAAAGATTCAATAATGACGAAGCAATGACAAGTTATTACACACACCGTTGGGTAACTGAATCAGCAAATAATGCAGACGGTTCAGGTAGCTTTGGTCAATCAGCACAACGAAAGGTTGTTGTACAGAGCTTACAAGCAATGCTTAACAGCAACGATGCAATTAGAGATGATGAGTCAAGAATCTTTAACTTGATTGCAACTCCAGGGTATCCAGAATTAATTGGTGAGATGGTTACATTAAACACTGATAGAGGATTAACTGCATTTGTACTAGGTGATAGCCCAGCAACGCTAAAACCAAATGCAACTGCACTTAACGAATGGGGTACAAACGTTAATCTTGCAGTAGAAGATAACGATAACGGTCTAGTAACAAGTGATGAATACTTAGGTGTTTATTATCCATGGGGCTTTAGCAGTGATAATGCTGGTAACAACGTTGTTGTTCCACCAAGTCATATGATGCTAAGAACTATTGCACTAAGCGACCAAGTAAGTTATCCATGGTTTGCACCAGCAGGTACAAGACGAGGAGGCATTACTAATGCAACAGCAACTGGTTATATTGATGCAGAAGGCGAATTTAATTCAATAGCACTAAACGAAGGACAGCGTGATACATTATATGGTATTAAAGTTAATCCAATTACGTTTATTACAGGCTCTGGATTAGTAGCATTTGGACAAAATACAAGAGCTAAAAATGCTAGTTCGTTGGATAGAATTAATGTAGCAAGACTAGTTGTGTACATGCGTAGCCAACTTAACAAACTTGCTAAACCTTACATCTTTGAACCAAATGATAAGATTACAAGAGACGAGATTAAACAAGCCGCAGAGAGCTTGTGCTTAGAACTTGTAGGATCAAGAGCGTTATATGACTACCTAGTTGTATGTGATGAATCAAACAACACACCAAGTAGAATAGACAAAAACGAACTATACTTAGACATAGCAATTGAACCAGTCAAAGCAGTGGAATTCATTTACATTCCATTGAGATTGAAGAATACAGGGGAGATAGCAGGTCTTTAAATTCTTAAAAATGGGGCCTAGAAATAGGCTCCATTAAAAGATAAATACTAGCAACAGGAGTTATAATATGGCAATTTCAACACTCTCAAAAATTACAGTACCTTTAGCGAGCGATACTTCATCTTCAACACAAGGCTTGTTGATGCCGAAGTTACAATATCGCTTTAGAGTAACACTTGAGAATTTCGGTGTAAGCACACCAACAACAGAACTAACAAAACAAGTAATTGATGTAACAAGACCAGTTGTAAACTTTGAGGAAATAGAAATCCCAGTTTATAACAGTAGAGCATACTTAGCAGGTAAGCATGCATGGGATCCGATTACACTTAACTTGCGTGAAGATGTAAACAACAATGTACAAAAACTTGTTGGCGAACAGTTACAGAAACAGTTTGACTTCTTTGAGCAGTCAGGTGCGGCTTCAGGTATTGATTACAAATTTTTAACAAGAATTGAAATCTTAGACGGCGGTAACGGAGCAAGTACACCAAATGTATTAGATACATTTGAACTTTACGGTTGCTTTGTACAAAACGCTAACTACAACACACTAGCTTATAGTGCTAACGAACCAGTAACTATTGCGTTAAGTATACGTTATGACAACGCTATACAAAGCCCACAAGGTACAGGAATTGGTACAGCAGTAGGCAGAACACTTAACAGCCTAGTTACAGGCGGTGGCGGCATAGGCTAATAATCCACTTGCCATATTACTTTATTAAAAGGGGAGCAAATGCTTCCCTTTTTTATTTTCTACGTACATTATAGTATAGATAAATATATACACAGGAGCATTCTCAATGGCTAACATACTTAATGGTTTTTTTGATAACCTTCTAGGAGGCACAACTAATCCTAAAGGAAATATGGCTGATTTTCAGCATGCCGCACGTTTATATACAGACGATGCGTTTAGGCTTGCTCCTAAGACCAAATACCTTTATCACGTGGTGCTTGAAATGAGCTCTAGTGCAACAAGGTTAATGCCGCAACTAGATCAAAGACATAAAAATGAAATAAACATGTTAGTCAAATCTGTTGACTTACCAAAAGTAAGTATTAATACAGTAACAAAAAATATGTACAATCGTAAGAAAAATTTACAAACACATTTGGAATATGACCCTGTAAATATTACATTCCATGATGATAACCTAGGTATAACAACTATGCTTATGGAAGCATATTATAGGTATTATTATAAAGACGGAAATTATTATAACGAAGGAGTATCGCCTCCTTACGCATCAAGAAATACATACGCACCTACAGAAACCAAGAATTTTAGGTATGGATTTGATAACGATTCATTACTACCATTTTTTAATAAAATTATTATATATCAAATGTCCAGACATCAGTACACTGGGTTTACACTAGTTAATCCATTAGTAACTGGATTTCAACACGATAGCTTAGACCAAGCTGATGCAACTGGTACTGCCGTAAACCAAATGACTATAGCATACGAATCTATATTCTATAGCAGAGGAGCAACAGGTCAAGGATCACCTAAAGGATTTGCAAATGAACATTACGATAACTCACCAAGTCCATTAGGACTTGCAGGTGGTGGCTCAACAAGCCTATTTGGTGGTGGAGGTGTGCTAGGAGGAGTAAGTAGTGTATTAGGAGACATAGCAGGCGGACAGTTTAACTTAGGTACTGCTCTTACAGCCTTTAACACATTTAAAAATGCAAAGTCTTTAACAAAAGAAGGACTTAGACAAGAAGGATTTAATATTCTAACAGGAGCAATTCAAGATATTGGTAAACAAAGTAATAGTGGTGTAAAAGATATTAACTTTCCTAAATCATCAGTTACTTCTAATAGTAAAAATGTAGTTACAACTAGTGGAGGAACAGTTAATACACAGTCCTCTCAATATCAAAACAAAATTAACACAGCTATAGCTAATAACCAAGAAGAGATAGTTTTATAATGGTACAAGTAAATTTAAAAACACCAGATAGCGGAGAAGAAGTAAAAGAGTTCTTTAATAATTACTTCACTGAATCTATAAGTTTTCCAGCAACGGAAGTAGATGCTGTCGTAGGTTTTTTCCAAAAAAGAGGCTTCGACGATTCTAGTGCTACCGGTGTTGCAACAGTGTTATTACAGCAAGCAAAGTTAGACGAAGTAAATGTCTTTACTTTACTTGATACGCTAGGTGGTTTAGATGATGTACAAATAAGTCAAATTGTAGCAGAAATCTTAAACTACAATAGACAAAAAGCTAGTACTCTTGGATATAAAATCACATCTCCAACCACACGTCTTGAAGATCGAAACGTAGTGGTATGACATGGCTAGATTTGCACAGGGGAAATATACTTTAAAGAACCCAGAAAAGTTTGTAGGAAACAAAACTCCTACATACAGGAGTAGTTGGGAATTTACTTTTATGAGATTTTGTGATGAAAATCCTGCAATTAAGCAGTGGGCTAGTGAAAGTATAAAAATTCCTTACAGGAACCCGCTTACTGGCAAACATACAATATATGTGCCAGATTTTTTTATCGCATATGCAGATAAAAATAGTAAACAAAAAGTTGAACTTATAGAAATAAAGCCAGCTAATCAAACACATCAAAATAAATTAGGTAGAAGTATGCATAATAAAGCGGCCTGGATTGTTAATCAAGCAAAGTGGGAAGCGGCATTTGCTTGGTGTAAACAAAAAGGTATTACATTTAGAATACTCAATGAAACAGACATTTACCATAAAGGGAATAGATCAAGATGAATGTAGATGAATATAAATCTCAGTTATTTGATATAGTTTTAAAATATAATAAATTTTCAAGAGGAGCAAAATATGTTCGACACTGGGACATACACTTTTCAGAAAAACAATTTATAGTTGAAAGGGCAAAGAAATATGGATTTCTTGATAATGTTAATACTGCTATTGATATAGGTACGGGTGTAGGAATGTTACCTTATGTGTTACAACAAGAAGGTATACAGGTAGAAGCAACTGACATAGAAGAAGAGATAACAGGACCTATATTTAGAGAATGTTGTGATTTATTAAAACTTAACGTACATCACATGTATATCTATAATAACAAACCTATGCAGTTTCCAGGAAAATATGATTTGCTTATTGCAAGTAGAACAGAATTTGATAGAGAGTTTTTATCGCCGGGCGAACATTTTAATTGGAAATTTTTTCTAAACGATGCATTTGAGTATGTAGACAAAGTTTTTATAAAAACTAATAATGCAGGAAGCGGAAAAGGGTATCCAGATTATTTAAGAAAATACTTATGGAATCCTCAAAATGAAAAATTAGGCAAACCTTATAGAGCATGGTATGTAATGGTTAACAAAAAAGATTGGATAGCTGACACTGATCAGCTAAATAATACTAGTAGTTAATGGAAGTACAATGACACAAAAGCTAGAAGAATTGTTAAATTTACCTGAATCTAAAGAAATATTAGACGAAGCAAAGAAAGAAAAAATAGAAAATGCGGTTGTTGATCAACAAGAAACAATGAGAGACATCGCAGAATTTGATAAAATTGCAGGTGCATTGCCGGCTGTAAAAGGCCTTGGCGAAATGGCAGATAAAGAATTAAACGAAATAGCAGACAAAGCAATGGTTGCTTATGACGATTTAATGGACCTAGGTATGAATGTGGAGAGTAGATATAGTGGCAGAGTTTTTGAAGTGGCTGGAGGAATGCTTAAGACGTCTCTTGACGCCAAAGTTGCAAAGATGGATAAAAAGCTCAAAATGATTGAGTTACAACTTAAAAAGGAAAAACAAGATCGTGACGATGTAGGTGATACAAGTATCGTAAACGGTCAAGGATATGTTGTTACAGACAGAAATAGTTTATTAGAGAAGCTAAAAGGGATGTCAGAGGATAAATAGTTTATAAGGAAATAATTATGAAGTCGTTTACAGAAATATTATTAGAGAATAAAAAAACTTATTCGTTTAAGATAGGTTATGCAGGTAGTTTGCCTGAAGGCTTACAAGATCAAATGGAGCAATGTTTACAAAAATTTGAAGTAATGAACATGAGTCCAGGTAAGAAAACTCCAATACAAGAACGACCATTAGATTTTCCACAACTACAAAACGAAGAAGTTACATATTGGGAAGTTGAAATGGCTTACCCTAGTACAAGTCAAGTATTACAAGATTACATTGCAGACTGTTGTAAATGTGATCAAGCAAGATTCATAGTAAGAAATATGAATGATCCTAGAGAAGATTATCAGGAACCAAAAGGTAACGATCCCTATGAATCTAAACTAGAAACAGAAGAAATGGAACAAGCAGATCCGGATGCACAAGATAAAGTAGCTGGAAATAGAGTTATGGACCTTCTTCAAGAATTAGAAACAGCTCGTAAAGAACGTAGTGTCGATGCTATCAATGGAACACCTGCGGGTGAAAGTGCTGATATAAGCGACGACGAAAACACAAAGAGCCCAATTGGAGGTGCATAATGAAAGACTTATTAGAAAAATTAAATGAGTTAGAAAAAGATTTAAAAACAGTGAATGAATCAGTTGATCCATTATCTGAAATGGCGTCAATGAATATTTCAATGAATGGCGAAAATGCAGACGAAGTTGCACAACTTGTTAGCATTATGAAAAGCGGTGGTGCTCCAGATGCAGGACCAGTTGGTCCTAAAGACATGCCTAAAATGGATATGCCTATGAGTAAAGCAATTGATATTATTAAAGGTCCTCAAATGGCTCCAGACATGGGACCAGACATGGGACCAGACATGGATGATATGCCACTTAAAGGTAGTGGTTGCGGTGGAGAAGAAATTGAAACCGAAGGAGATTGGGGAAACTCACCAGACGAACAGTATATGGATCATAACTTTATGACTAAAGACTTATCAGGTGGAATAAACAAGCAAAAGAAAATGCATAAAAAAGCAAGCGATGGTGACAATCCAATGGCACTTGAAGATGAAATTAGAGCTGAACTACAATCAAAATTATCAGAAATAATGAAAGAAGGCAAAGGAATGCCATCTAAATCACACATTATGAAAATGTGTAAAGACGGCAAAACTAAAGCAGAAATTTGCAAAATGCATCCAGATTGCGATCAAGGAAAACTTAAAGACATGATTGCAGATTGCCAAAAAGAAATGAAAGAATCTGTTAAAGAAGATGCAACACCAGTAGATGATGACGACCCAAGATATGCTGATGATGAGAATCTTCCAAAAAACAAAAAAGCAGAAGCAAAAAAGAAAATGAAAAGACTTGACGCAAGTGGCTGTACAAAAGAAGATATGAAGAAAAAAATAACTGCTGAGTATGGTTGCGGTAGCAAAGAGTTTGAAGAGTTATACGCAGGTAGTTGCGGTAACCATTAATCCCCCCAGAACTATTCAATAGGGCCACATGGCCCTATTTTTTTGAGTAAATACAATATGAGCAAGAGTTTAGACGGTGTCCTAACCAAAAAAGCAAATAAGAAAGAAACCTTTACAAACGAACAAGTAGAGGATCTAATGAAGTGTATGGATCCTGAAAGAGGATATGATTACTTTGCACGTAATTTTGCATACATACAACATCCTGTAAAAGGAAAGCTATTATTTGAACCATATGAGTATCAAGATAGATTACTAGCTAGTTACCACGATCATAGATTTAATATTAATATGTTGCCTAGGCAGACAGGTAAAACCACATGTGCGGCAATATACTTACTATGGTATGCAATGTTTAAACCCGATCAGACTATACTAATAGCGGCTCACAAATACACAGGCGCACAGGAAATTATGCAACGTATTAGATATGGATATGAATTATGTGCAGATCATGTACGTGCTGGTGTTACAAACTATAACAAAGGCAACATAGAGTTCGAAAATGGGTCACGTATTGTAAGTGCGACCACAACAGGTAACACAGGACGTGGTATGAGTATATCATTATTATACTGTGATGAGTTCGCGTTTGTGATGCCTAATGTAGCAACCGACTTTTGGACATCAATTTCACCCACACTAGCAACAGGTGGTCGTGCTATACTTACAAGCACACCAAACTCAGACGAAGATACATTTGCTACTATATGGAAACAAGCAGAGGATAAATTTGATGCCAACGGCAACGAACAAGAAGTTGGGGTTAATGGATTTCATAGTTTCCGCAGTTATTGGCAAGAACATCCAGATAGAGATGAAGAATGGAAGAATGAAGAATTAGGACGCATCGGTGAAGAAAGATTTAAAAGAGAATATGAATGCCAATTCTTAGTTTACGACGAAACACTTATTAATAGCATACACTTAGCCAACATGGAAGGCGACTCTCCTATAATTAATATGGGACAAACAAGATGGTATAAAAAACCTAACCCTTCTTTTACGTATGCAGTAGCACTAGATCCAAGTATGGGTACAGGAGGTGATAATGCCGCAATACAAGTTTTTGAATTACCTAGTTATGAGCAAGTTGCAGAATGGCAACATAATACTACAGCTATACCTGGACAGATAAGAATATTAGCCGATATATGCAAATACATCGAATCAGAAACAAAAAACGAAAATGGAATATATTGGAGTGTAGAAAATAATAGTATAGGAGAAGCCGCCCTAATTGTAATAAACGACTTCGGTGAAGAAAACATTGCTGGTATGTTTGTAAGCGAACCTATGCGTAAAGGACATGTAAGAAAGTTCCGCAAAGGATTTAACACCACACATGGTACTAAAATTACAGCTTGTAGCAGATTAAAAACTATGATAGAAAACGACAAAATGACTGTACATAGTAAACCTTTTATTTCAGAACTTAAGAATTACGTAGCTACTGGATCGAGCTATCAAGCAAAACTAGGATCAACTGATGATCTAATAAGTGCAACTTTACTTGCTATAAGAATGATGGCTGTACTAAAAGATTGGGATCCTAGAATATATAATACATTTAATCAAGCGGAAAATATGGAAGATTATGAACCGCCAATGCCCATCTTCATTAGTAGTAACTATTGATAAATACTTGCATGTTAGATTTAAATAAAATAGGTGAAGATCTTTTTAACAAGATACGTGGCAGGTTTAAAAATGTTACTATCGGCGATCAAGAAGGCACAGTAACTAATGTACCTGAAGATGCTAGATTCTTTGACTTTTCTTATGGCGAGGACGGAAATGTAAGTGTTAGCCTTAGTGAAAAAGACGGAGTTGTTGTTATGTTTAATAATGACCTATTTACAAAAGAAAACAGCATTCAAAAAAGCAATTGGTATAGTTTTTTAAAAGAACTAAGAAGCTTTGCTAGGAAAAGAATGTTAAACTTTGATACTCGAGATATTACAAAGTCTAATTTAAATAAAAGAGATTATAAATTTCTAGCAAATAATTCCGGAGATGAAACCATGACAGAATCAAAATTATACGGAACAGGTAGGACTAGTTACCAAAATGTAGACTCAGCAAGGATTGTTATTAAACATACCGAGAACATTAATCAAGAACTAGCTACAGGACGTACACAGAAAATTGGAACTATTCATATTGAAAGTTCAGAAGGCGAAAGATTTAAGTATCCATACAAACACTTAAATGGCGCAAGAGCAATGGCAAGACATGTTGCCGAAGGTGGTAATGCTTATGACGACTTTGGCAAGCACATTGTAAGCATGTCAGAAGAACTAGCAAAATTACGTAAGTTTAAAAATTATATGTCAAGAAACAGCGTCATGGCTGAAGGACTTGGCGAATATACAGAAGCAGTAAACGAGCGTATTGAAACAGTAAAACACACTGTAGAAACTTTACAACGTAAAAACGTATATGCTGAAGCGATTGCAAATTTTGAATCAACTATACTTGAAGATGTTCCGGAAGATATTTCAAGTAATTGGATTGAACAGCTTACTATTAAGCAATTTAATGAAGAACTCAAAGACGTATTTCCATTTGTATATAGGGTAGTATCAGAGTATACAAAAGCTAAAGAGGTAGGTCCAGAAGATATACTAGGCGAAAGAATGGTTGATGGTGAACCACATTGTCCAGAAGCATGTTGTGGATCGCCAGTAAAAGAATGTGTATGCGGACCAGAGTGCGAACACTGTAACTGTCATATGATTAACAAGGAAAGCAAAGTACCTACAGAAGGTATGGAAGAAGATGGAGAACATCAAACAGAATTCGAATATGTAGGTGACGACGGTGAAGAACAAATGGGCGACCTATTTTACAGAGTTGTTGGCGGGAAAGTAGATCCTAAATCATTAAGAGGTGAAGCAGATCCTATGTCTGCTCGAAACGGTGGTAATGCTAAAGTTGATGACGAATTTGCAACAATGATGGTAGAACCAGGTGGAGACTATCATGAGGAAGCATTAGAATATGCACAAGAAGACTACAACGACAAGCAGGGAGATATACCTACAGAAGCAGATATAGAAGATGACTTTGAAGGAATGATGGGTCAATTTGCTGATAATGAAGCTAAAGGAAAAGATCACAATAAAGATGGAAAAATTGATGCTAAGGATTATCTAAAAGCTAGAGACAAAGCAATCAAAAAGGCTATGGGCAAAGACGATGAAGAGCTGGATGAGAAGCAAAAGACTCCAATCGGCGAGTTCATTATGTCACATTTTGACAGAGAAACAGGAGAATTTCCAAAAGGTGAAACAGCAATATTAACTATGGTTGAAAAAGATTACGGTGAACAGTACATTGAACCTGCAAAGAAATTTATTGAGAAAATACAGTCTACAATAGAAGCATATAAAATGAGAGCTAATCCACAGCAAATAGAACAAGATCAGGCACAGATAGAACACGAAAGAATGAAAGAATTAGCTGGTTTAAGATAAACCACTGATAATGTTAAATCTTTTTTAAAAAAAGACTTGACATACCTTGTAGTATAGTATATAATAATAACTGTGCTACAAACAAAAGGCACTAAGATAACATTATGTTATCTGCACATAGGCAATTTATAGGAGGCAAAAACTATGGCATCATTAGCAGAAATCCGAGCGAAGCTCAAGGAACAAGAAGCTAACACTGGCGGTAATAGGTCAAGTGGAGGCGATAACGCAATATTTCCATTCTGGAATATGCAAGAAGGACAAAGTGCAACTGTACGATTCCTTCCAGACTCAGACCCAAACAATACATTTTTCTGGACAGAGCGACTTATGATTAAGTTGCCATTTCCAAGTGTGAAAGGCGAACCAGGTAGTAAACCTGTGCAAGTTCAAGTACCATGTATGGAAATGTATGGGGACTCATGCAACATCCTACAAGAAGTTAGAGGATGGTTTAAAGACGCAAGTCTTGAAGATATGGGTCGTAAGTATTGGAAGAAGCGTTCTTATGTGTTCCAAGGCTTTGTTACTGATAATCCTTTATCAGAGGATACTACACCGGAAAATCCAATTCGTAGACTAATTATTGGTCCGCAAATTTTCCAAATTATTAAGCAGGCTCTTATGGATCCTGATATGGAAGAACTGCCAACAGATTATACTGCTGGAGTTGACTTCCGTCTTAATAAAACAACTAAGGGTGGTTATGCAGACTATTCAACATCTAATTGGGCACGTAGAGAGCGTCCACTAGATGACTCCGAAATGAATGCAATTAATACACACGGATTGTTTAACTTATCTGATTTCCTTCCAAAGAAGCCAGATGAAATTGGTGTTAAAGTGATGTCTGAGATGTTTGAAGCGTCAGTTGATAATCAGCCATACGATGCAGATCGTTGGAGTCAGTACTTCCGTCCAGCGGGTATGCAAGCAAGGACAGGTGATCCTAATACACCAAGTGTTAACGGAACAGCAACTTCAAGAACTGCTACACCACAAGCGGCTCCTGCACCACAAGCAGAAACTGCACCAGTAGCGGCTCCTGCACCACAAGCGGCTCCTGCACCAGTAGCAGAAACTGCACCAGCGGCTGAAACGGCCCCTGCAGAAGGCGGTAATGCTCAAGATATTCTTGCAATGATCCGTTCAAGACAATCAAGCTAAGATAAAGTAGGGGAGAAATCCCCTACTAATTTTTTATTAGGAGAAACTATGGCTAAATCATTTGATGTTAGTAAGTTCCGTAAGGACTTAACAAAAAGTATCTCAGGCATGAGTACAGGCTTTAATGATCCCACAGATTGGATCAGTACAGGCTCATATGCACTAAACTATCTCATTAGCGGCGACTTTCATAAAGGTGTGCCACTAGGTAAAGTAACTGTGTTTGCAGGTGAATCAGGCGCAGGCAAAAGTTATTTCTGTGCAGGTAACATTGTAAAACATGCACAAGAACAAGGTATCTTTGTAGTATTAATTGACTCAGAGAATGCACTTGACGAAACATGGCTACATGCATTAGATGTTGATACAAGTGAAGAAAAACTTCTTAAACTTAATATGTCAATGATTGATGATGTGGCAAAAACTATTTCAACATTTATGTCCGACTATAAAGCAATGACGGAAGAAGACCGTCCTAAAGTATTGTTTGTAGTGGACAGCTTAGGTATGTTACTAACGCCTACAGATATTGATCAGTTTAATAAGGGTGATATGAAAGGTGATATGGGTCGTAAACCTAAGCAATTGACCGCACTTGTTCGTAACACAGTAAATATGATTGGTAGTTGTAATGTAGGTTTAGTATGTACTAACCATACGTATGCATCACAAGATATGTTTGATCCAGACGATAAGATTAGTGGCGGTCAAGGATTTATCTATGCATCAAGTATTGTTGTTGCAATGAAAAAGTTAAAATTAAAAGAAGACGAAGACGGTAATAAAATTAGCGAAGTAAAAGGTATAAGAGCTGGTTGTAAGGTAATGAAAACTAGATATGCAAAACCATTTGAAGGTGTGCAAGTTAAAATTCCTTATGAAACAGGTATGAATCCTTATAGTGGACTAGTTGAACTGTTTGAAAAAGAAGGATTACTAGAAAAACAAGGCAATAGACTCAAGTATGTTGACTTAGCTGGTAAAGAACATTTAGAGTATCGTAAACAATGGATTGGTGATAAGCTCAATATGATTATGTCTGAATACAACGAAAAAATGTCTCCGGTGGTAAATACCCCTGATGAGGCAGTGATTCATGAAGAAGAAACTGTTGATCATATTGAGGAGACAGCAGTAAATGAATGAAGAACAAATTGTTGAAGTTTGGACACTTTTTAAAGAGTATCTAGATAAAAAACATTTAGACACTGCCGCTGAACGTTATGTTGATATGTTAGCGGACTACGGTATTCGAGATGAACAATTAACTGAATGCTTCGGTAACTGTAGTATATTAGATAGTGCTATTAGGTATTACTTAGAACTTGATAGCGACGATACTTATGATGACGAAGACGAGCAATATAATTGGGAAGAGTAAACAATGGGCTGGTATAGCGAAGTATCACGAGACATAGGTAAAATACCAAGTGCAATAGCACACTTTGAAAGTGAACTTGTAGATGCTAGAAAAGAAGTGAAGCTACATGGAAATGTAGAAAGGGCTTCTTCCGCTATGCCAGGTATTGTTGAACATAGATTCCATCAACTACAAGAGATTGAAGCAATATTAAATTATATGAATATTGAACTTCGAAGATTACGTAGTCAGTTTTTTAAAAAATATCTTGAAAACTATCAACGAGCCTTATCGAGCCGTGACGTAGAAAAATATGTTGACGGCGAAGCAGACGTTGTTGATTACGAAAAGATAATAAATGAATTTGCATTACTACGGAACAAATGGCTAGCAGTCTTAAAAGGTCTTGATCAAAAGCAATGGCAGATAACTAATATTGTAAAGTTAAGAGTTGCTGGCATGGAGGATGCGTCCGTTTAATGTATACATTTGTAACAAGCCTAAATAAACAGTATTGGGAATCTACATCAAAACTAAACATACACAGTTGGTCTGAACATCTACCACACGATGTAAAAATTGTTGTTTACAGCGAAGATTTTATTGATGTAGGAGAAGTAGATCCTAGGATTGAATATAAACCTTTATATGAACTAGCTCCTGAATTAGTTGAGTTTAAAGAAAAACATAAAAACGATTCTCACTATAATGGTAAAATTGGTAAAAAGCAAGAAGGTACTACAAAGGCCTTTAAATGGCAAGGTATAAAATTTGCCCATAAAACATTTGCAATATTTGCAGAATCTAAAATACAAGATGACGGATATCTTGTTTGGTGTGATGCTGATGTTTTAATACACAAACCTGTTGATCATGTTTATTTAGAAAAATTATTTCCAACAGATAAGTCTATTACATATCTAGGACGTCCGGATGAATATGACGAGTGCGGGCTTATGGGGTATAATTTAAATACAAAATTTGCAAAAGACTTTCTTGTAAAATATGAAAATGAATATCTAAATGGATTAGAGCATCTACGTGAAACACACGATAGTTGGATTTTCTTTCAGTTAAGATTAGGATTCGACGATCAGTCTGTATTTCATAACTTAAATCCTAACCCTATTAATAATAAGAGTCCTTTTAATAACAGTGGCATAAACGAAGTTATGGTACATACAAAGGGAAAAAACAAAGAAAGAATACAGCAAAAATTTTTAAAAAGATTTGCTCTTGAAGAAGCAAGGAAAGAGCGTCAGTTATTAATGCAAGAATATTTAGAAGATACTATACCATTAGCTGATAAAGCAAGGAAACATACAGTTACAACTAAGGAAAGCTAATGTCCCAGCTAGAACCTCATTTAGGTGGCCATGGAAATAAAACACATTTAGATAACGGTGCATTACAATGGCTACAGCAAACACTTAATGCAACATCATACTTAGACATAGGGTGCGGCCCTGGAGGCATGGTCCAATTAGCCAGTGAGCTAGGTTTCAAAGCATTAGGTATTGATGGCGACTATACATTAGATCGGTACGATACTACTAAGTTTATTATACATGACTTTACAACAGGTCCAATTAAATTAGAAAATAAATTCGATTTAGGATGGAGTGTAGAATTTGTTGAACATGTATACGAACAATATATACCAAACTATATGCCAGCATTCCAAGCATGTAAAGTTTTTGTAATGACATATGCTCCGCCAGGATGGGAAGGACATCATCATGTTAATTTACAAGATGAACAATATTGGATTGACACTATGAAAAAATATGGATTCACTCATGACGCAAAAATGTCTAGTACACTAAGAAGTGTATCTACAATGAATCAACATAAAAAGAAAAAAGCATTTGTTCGTAATAGAGGACTAGTTTTTATAAATGACAATTAAGGTTGTTGCAATAAAAGAGTTACTATGGTCATGGCATCCTCTTCCGAGTAGTTGGATTATTGTACCAGCATCTGATATTGATACTATAAACAGTGCAGATGTGCTTGTACAAGCAAATATTAAGGAAAATAAAAAGCAACGTAAATTAGGTAAGTTCTATGAGATTATAGAAAGAAGTGGTAAGCCCTGGATATGTGCAGAAAGTGCAGTCTTTCGACGTAACATGCCGCATCCTGATCCAGGACGTCCAGGTAAAACTTATCATAGATTTAGTTGGTATAGTTATTTTAGAGATGAAGGTTTTTATAATAATGAAAACTGTCCAGACGATAGATGGAAACAAGTTCAAGCTGACCAAAAACTTTTAGTAAAAGAATGGCGTACTAAAGGTGAATATGTTTTAGTAGCACTCCAACGACCGGGTGATAGTAGCCTAAAAAATTTATTACAAAAACATGGTGATTATCAAAGTTTTATTTCTTATACAGTAAAAGAGATACGTAAACATACTGATAGGAAAATTTTAATTAGACCGCACCCAAGTCGGAGAGAAACACAATTAAAAATTATTGAGGACTTACATTTGTCTGGAATAGAGATAAGCCAAAATGTCTCAACAGAAGGAATGTTATCAGGAGCAGAAGCACTACAAGCCGACTTTGATAGAGCATGGGCAGTTGTAGGATTTAATAGTAATGCACTCACTGAAAGTATTATGGAAGGAATACCAACTTTTAGTATGTGCCCTAGTAGTATGGCATGGGAGTGCAGTAATAAAGACCTTTCTACTATTGAAAATCCACAGATATTCGAACGTCAACAATGGTTAAATAATTTAGCATACTGTCAATGGAGGGAAGATGAATGTATTGCTGGACTACCCTGGGAACATCTTAAACCCCTTTATCCAAATCTATTAAAGCGTCATTAACTGCTAGTATAAGTATTACTATGAAAGTAGTATTAGTTACAGGCGGATTCGATCCTATACATTCAGGACACTTAGCGTACTTTAAAGCGGCTAAACAATTAGGAGATAAACTAGTTGTAGGGCTTAATAGTGATAACTGGCTAACAAATAAAAAAGGTAAGCCGTTTATGCCGTTTCAAGAACGAATTGAAATTATCAGAGGACTTAGTATTGTTGACGAAGTTATTAGCTTTGATGATAGTGACGGATCAGCTTCTGGAGCAATCTATAAGTTGATGGCTACATCTGCACATAATCACGATATAATATTTGCAAATGGCGGAGATAGAACAGAGGGCAACATACCAGAAATGAAAACTTGGTATGATAAGATAGAGTTTGTGTTTGGAGTTGGTGGAGAAGATAAAAAAAATTCTAGTAGCTGGATACTGAAAGAATGGAAAGCACCTAAGGTAGAACGAGAATGGGGACACTACAGGGAGCTATACCAAGGTGAAGGATTTCAAGTTAAGGAACTTGTTATTGCACCGCATAGTAGTCTTAGCATGCAACGTCATAAAAATCGAAGTGAAACATGGAACTTAGTAAGCGGTAATGCACATATTAAAATGTCGCACAGTAGTACTAACCCGTTTGACGGATGTCGTGTTCATTATTTACATCCTGCTAATCCTGTAGATATTCCCAATAATATTTGGCACCAAGGCTGTAACGACGATGATGAACCAGCACATATTGTTGAAGTATGGAAAGGCGAAACAAGCAAATTAAGAGAAGATGATATAGAAAGGTGGGATCCATGAAAGTATTCATAGGTTATGACACACGAGAAGATATTGCGTACCAAGTATGTAAGCATAGTATTATTACAAAGAATAAAGACGTAGATGTGCGTTCTTTGAAACAACAAGAATTAAGAGATGCCGGTTGGTATAATCGTCCCATAGATAAATTAGCATCTACCGAATTTACATTTACGCGATTTCTTATTCCAGAGCTTACAAACTTTAAAGGCTGGGCTGTGTTCATGGATAGTGATATGATCCTTACAACCGATATTAAAGAATTATTTAATCAAGCAAATGACAAGTATGCTGTTATGTGTGTTCAACACGACTACAAAGTTAAAGAAGATACTAAAATGGACGGACAAAAGCAAACTATATACCCACGCAAAAACTGGAGCTCTATGGTATTATGGAACTGTGGGCATCCTAGTAATGCTGTAGTAACACAAGACTTTGTAAATAACATCGAACTAAACGGAGCATATATGCATAGGTTTAGTTGGTTGAAGGACGAAGAAATTGGAGAATTAGATCATACATGGAACTATCTTGTAGGAGTTTATGACGATATTGATAATCCAAAACTAATACATTATACCGAAGGTGGTCCTTGGTTTGAAAATTATAGAGACTGTGAATTCCACGGTGAATGGAAAAGAGAATTATATAATATGATGGAAAGTAAGCATGAGTGATTTTCGTTTTCAAGATGTAGAGCACTTAGCTCTTGATCCAGACGATGGAATTGTAAAATGTTGGCAAATGGGTACAGATGCTCACTACATAAAAGACTGGAAAGAATTAAAAGATTGGCCTGTTAAAATTCCTGTTGCGTTTAGAAGCATGGTAAACAGAAAAGTTGTAAAGGCATGCCAAGAGCAAGAAAGAAATTTTTATTACATTGATACTGGTTATTTAGGAAATAGACAAAAAAGGAAAATTTATCATAGAGTCGTTGTGAATGGAATGCAACATAGTAACTTTAAGGAAGTTCCCGACGATAGATGGAAATATCTAAATAATAACGAAGGCCTTTCCTACTTAGGATTTCCTGGATGGAAAAAAGACGGCAGAGCAATTTTATTAGTAACACCTAGTGAGAAACCTTGTAAGTTTTACGGAATAACGAGAGATAAATGGCTAGAAGAAACTATACATACCATTGAACAGAATACTGATAGACCAATTATTATTAGAGATAAAGGATTACGTCGAGATAGAATTGGCAACGGATCTATATACAATCAATTAGATGATGATGATATTTTTGCTGTTGTTACTTATAATAGCATTGCGGCAACAGAAGCAATAGGGTATGGAGTGCCTGCTTTTACATCAGCACCAGGAATCGCTGATATGCTGTGTGAAAAAGATTTAAGTAAAATTGAAACTCCTAAATATTCAGATAAAAGTTTAGTAAATAAATGGCAACATTGGGTAGCATACTGTCAATATACTACAAATGAAATGGTTTGTGGTAAAGCATTACGCCTTATCAACGAATGGGACTTATCATGATTACTGTAGCATCGTATTTAATGGGTATACCTCCAGGAAACAGTAACCCGGAAAAACCTGCTATTATTAATAATTTTATTCAAGGTGTAAATGCTGTAGGCGACAAAGGAGCAGTAGTTACAGGATGGCATCCTATGGATACTGATGTTGCTGTTATACAAGGGTTTGTACATCATAATAGCAAGAATACAAGACACCTTATGTTAAGAAAGGCTGTTTATGATAATCAAATTAACAGGGGAAAGAGATGTTTAATTGTTGATTCGAACTTATTTTTATATAAAGATAAAACTAATGCAAAAGGTTATTTAAGATATAGCTACGATGGTATCTTTCCTACTACAGGCGAATACTGCTACGACTCTCCTGATCCAACTAGATGGGAGAAATTGTCAAAAGATTTAGGCATAGCTTTGAAACCTTGGAATTTTAACAATGGAAAAAACATACTAATATGCTGTCAACGAGATGGTGGTTGGAGCATGGATGGAGAAGGTGTTGTAACTTGGTTAATGAAAACTATTAGTGAGCTAAGAAAGTATACTGATAGACCGGTTGTTATAAGATTCCATCCGGGTGACAAAAGAGTTGCAGGACATATAAAACAAATTGCAGGATATAGAATACCCAAAGTAAGTTGGAGCATGGCAGATACTATACAAGAAGACTTTGCAAATTCTTATGCTGTTATAAACTTTAATAGTAGTCCAGCTGTAGCAAGTGTAATAGAAGGATTACCTACATTCCAATTAGATGCTGGTAGAAGTCAAGCAAAAGGAGTTGTTCATACATCGTTAGCCGAGATAGAACGTCCACAAGAATTCGCAAGAGAGACATGGCTACAAAAACTTGCTCAATGCCATTGGACTTTAGAAGAGTTAAAAACTGGTGAAGCATGGGCTCACTTGAAAAAATATGCAATAAAGGATTGATAATGGATATTACCGCAGTTACTACATTTCATTACGAAGGAATGTTTACATATGGACAACGTTTTTTAGATAGCTGGGCTAAGAATGTAGACCCTACTATTAAACTGTTAGTGTACGCAGAAGATTGCACTCCTGAGATTAATTCAGATAATATTATTTTATATGATGCAAAAAAAGAATTACCTAAACTTAATAAATTTAAAGAAATTTGGGGAGATGTTCCTAAGGCAAATGGAAAACCTCCTCAAGAAATAATAGATGCTCGTCCAAGAGACCATCATAAGGCATTCAAATGGGACGCTGTAAGATTTGCAAATAAAGTTTATGCAGTCCTTGATGCATGCGAAAAATCTAAAGATTGGTGTGTTTGGGTTGATGCAGATACTTTTGTACATAGTCCTTGGAGTAAAGAAGAATTTGCAAATTTATTACCCAATGAAAGTTGGTTAACATTTGTAGGTCGAGGTAGAGGATCGCAAACCTGGCCGGAATGCGGCTTTTATGGAATGAATTTAAAAGACGAAAAGTGTATAGAATTTTTAAAAGAATTTGAACGAATGTATGAAGATGCAGAAAATGGAATTTTTACATTAGGAGAATGGCACGATAGCTACGTATTTGGTAAAATTTTAAATAAAATGCGTTTCGAAAAACCTAGTGTATTTGACTACAGTGCTAACATATATGTAAAAACTGCAAAAACTGGCGGTGGTGGCCATCCATTAATAAACACCGAACTAGGTAGATGGATTGATCACATGAAGGGCGGACGTAAGCAACAACGTAAAAGTTCTGTTGTGAAAGACTTAATGGCAGAACGATCGGAAGCATACTGGAATGAAAGTTAGCCTATGGACAGATTATGGGGCACTTAATAGTAAGCCTATTTTTACTGCTTTTGAACGCAGTCTTGTGGACAACGGTTATAGTGTTCTGCACAATAGTTCTAATGCCGATGTTAACGTTATTTGGAGCGTATTGTTTAGTGGAAGAATGGCTAACAACAAAGAAATATGGGAACAAACGAAACCAACGATAGTATTAGAAGTTGGTGGTATTAAAAGAGGAACAACATGGAAGGTAGGACTAAATGGAATTAATCGTGACGCTTATTTTGGTCCGAGTGGCAATAGCAGTAGCCGTGCTGAGCGACTTGGACTTGTTTTAGAACCCTGGCGTACTGAGGGAGAATATATTCTCATATGTGGCCAGCATGAGAAAAGCCAACAGTGGGAAAGTATGCCCAATATGACTGCATGGTTAGGTAACACTATCAATACAATTAGAGAGCATACAGATATGCCAATATATTGGCGGCCTCATCCAAGATATCCTGTAAGTTATGTAGAACAGGATTTTAAAAATGTAATACGTCAAACTCCTAACAAAATAGAAAGCACATATGATGACTACGACTTTAGTGTTAGGAATGCGTGGGCAACCGTATGCTGGAGTAGTAACCCCGGTCCGCATAGTGTTATTGCAGGTGTTCCTGCATTTGTTGGTCCTAGTAGTTTAGCATATGACGTAGCCAACGACAACTTGCATAATATAATGAATCCTTACATGCCAGATAGACAGCAATGGCTTAATGATTATGCACATACCGAATATACAATAGAAGAAATAAGTCAAGGAATACCACTTAACCACTTGACATCTTTGCTATAATATAGTATAATACAAGTATGATTAAAACGATTGAAGATTGCCTTGAACTATTAGTCGGCCTACAAGACGACCCTAATAATCAGTTTGAGCTACTAGAAGTTGACGGCACTATACTATCTAGTATAGGAAGGCAAGTATGCAAGGGGATAGCACTTACTGATAGACAACTTGACGTTGTTAAGAATAAGTTGTCTACAACTTATCGTTCTCAATTTAATTATTATAATGAATTTGATAAGTGTCTTGGTATGTTAAGAATGCCATTACGTGAAATTGATAGGACACATTATATAAAACTTATAAAAGAAAAAGATGAATTTTTTATAGCTATTAGATTTCCTTTTAGTAAAAGATTAATTACTGTAATAGAATCTATTGCATATAAATGTAGAAAAGAATACTCGCACGACAAAGGTTCACATATACATAAATTTAAGTTAACAGAACATACTGTTTATAATGTTATAGAAGAATTAAAAAATAAAAAATCTTTTGATATAGATGAAGAATTGACTACACTATATGAAAAAATTAAATTAATAAAAGAATCCCCCGAAAATTATATTCCTGGAGTATACAGATTGGAATTAAAAAACTTACCGCAACGTTCAATTGATTATATTATTTCAAACGTAGGCGATCCAAAAGAAACAGAATTATTTAAATTTAAAGACAATAGTATAAAATACGGATTAGAATATTTTGACCAAGCTGATCTTGATCAATCAATAAATGTTTTATCTCCACTAACTCAAAAAATAGTTAGAAGAAAAAATAATATTATTTTTATAGATAAAAAAATATGGTCACTTAATTCTATTACAGCCGCATTATTAGAGCTTAATAGATTTCCATTACTAATAGTATTACCAGAAGATACAGCTCATGACGAAATGGTAAAAACACACGACGAATTTAAAGGCTTTATACTTAATTCAGAAATATCTGTAATGTTTAGATTAGATAATGACGCTGAAGGCAGATCATTTAATGAATATGTTAAAACTAAACATATTAATAATAAGGTTGCAAATCATACAAAAGTAGTGTATATTAGTAATACAAAATATCCTAAGCCATTAATGTTATCGGCATGGACTTCAAGTACTGTTTTATATATAGGTAGTAGTAGAAATTCTAAAGTTGATAACATTGCATTTGAAAATGATTTGGTAATTCATTATGACACAGATGTAACTCCGATGAGCAGAGGATTCAATATTAATATTGAGAAGATATGAAAACTTGTAAATTAATAATAGAGGACGAAGTAAATATTAAGATAGAAGGCCTTGATGTTGACATACGTAGGAAGCTAGCCAATGCTCTCAAGTTTGAAGTTCCCTATGCTAGATACATGCCACAATATAAGCTCGGACGTTGGGATGGCAAAGTTGCATTTTTTGGTCTTGGTGGTACAGGATATGTTAACCATCTTAATGTTGTACAAGAGGTACTTGCAAAAAATAATGTTGAAATAGTTGACATTATAGATAAAAGACATCCTATCGATTTACAATTTAATTTTGTTACAGAACGCTATTGGGCAGACCAAGGGATTCATTGGCCTCAAGGTCATCCAGCAGAAGGAGAAGAAATAATTCTGCGTGATTATCAAGTTGAAGCTATTAATAACTTCTTAGAAAACCCACAGAGCTTGCAACAGATCGCTACTGGTGCAGGCAAAACTATCACCACGGCTACACTAAGCCATATCACAGAGAGTTACGGGCGTAGCCTTGTAATAGTTCCTAATAAGAGTCTCGTCGAGCAAACTGAGGAAGACTATATCAACTGTGGTTTGGACGTCGGTGTATACTTTGGTGATAGGAAACAACTAGGAAAAACCCATACAATATGCACATGGCAAAGTTTAAATATTCTTAATAAAAAAACTAAAGATGGATCTAGTTTATTAAGTTTAGCAGAGTTTTTAGAAGGTGTTAGTACAATTATTATTGATGAAGTACATCAAGCAAAAGCAGAAGTACTTAAAAACTTACTTACACAGAACTTACGTAACGCACCTATACGTTGGGGGTTAACAGGTACAGTACCTAAAGAAAAGTTCGAATTCGAGTCCATACATGCATCCTTAGGACCCGTTATAGGAAATATTAGTGCAAAAGAATTACAAGACAAAGGTGTATTATCACAATGTCATGTCAATATTGTACAGCTACTAGATACTGTAGCACATAGTAATTATCAAGAAGAATTAAAATATCTTGTAACAAACACAAAAAGAATAGAATACTTAGGCAAATTATTAAACACAATAAAGCAATCAGGCAATACTTTAATACTAGTAGATAGGATTAGTGCAGGTCAAGCACTTGCAGAACTAATTCCAGATAGTACATTTATTAGTGGATCAGTAAAGACAAGAGACAGAAAGGAAACATACGATACAATTAAGGAAGGAACTAATGAGGTTATAATTGCAACATATGGTGTTGCGGCTGTAGGCCTTAATATTCCCCGTATCTTTAATTTGGTTTTGTTGGAACCAGGTAAAAGTTTTGTTCGTGTAATTCAGTCTATTGGTAGAGGCGTAAGAAAGGCAAAGGACAAAGACTTCGTGCAAATATGGGACTTGACATCTACATGCAAGTTTGCGAAGCGGCACCTTACTCAACGTAAAAAGTTTTACAAAGAGGCGCAGTACCCTTTTACAATAGAAAAAATAGACTGGAGTTAAAGTGAGAATATTAACGTTAGAAAATCAATGTTACATGCTTAATAACCTTCCTGATCAAATTGACGAAGACATTAGATTTAGTGTATTAGATAATTCAGACCCTAAGAACCCTGACTTCTTTTTTGTGCCTTTGATTTTTTTAGAATCGTTTTCAGCACCTGCAATGTTATTAGACATAGGCGGCAAAGAAGTAACTATGCCATTAGATTGGTGTGTAGCTGTAGGTGATAGCGAGTCAGGAAACGATTTAGAAGTATTACCATTAACAAGTTTGAACGATAGAGGATTTGAAGCATTTTTATTTAACCCTCTTTCAAGTTTTAAAATAGATTTTAAAGAGATAAAGATACTAAATTTTTACAATGATGTAAAATGGTATTTTCCGAAAATGAAAAACGGACAACTTTTAAGTGTTCCTATCACAGAAGGAGAAAATCCTTTGTGTGCTTATTTCGTAAAAGACATATCACGTCAATGCGAGATAATCGAATATGCATCTTTACTGTAAAGGAGAATGGAAATGAAAGCAGGTAAGATTTGGGGTCAGACAGAATTGATCCACGCTAACGGTGTATTAGAATTTCACCGTATTGAATACAAGGCAGGTTTTAAATGTTCTGAACATGAACACAGATTCAAATGGAATGGATTCTTTGTTGAGTCAGGAAAAATGCTAGTTAGAGTATGGCAAGAAGATCAAGGCCTAGTCGATGAAACTATCTTATCAGCAGGTGACTTTACACAAGTAAAACCTGGTAAGATACATCAGTTTGAAGGACTTGAAGATGGAGTTGCATTTGAATTATATTGGGCTGAGTTTAATCATGATGATATTGTAAGGCGTACAGCAGGAACTAAAACTTAATGATTGACATTAAGCAAAACATGCTATGGCCTACTATGCTATTTGAAATGCAAATGCCAGATTATGATTCTATCAAAAAAGATTTAGTAACATACATCAAAACTTGTAAGGTCGAAGAAGTGCCAACTAGTGGTATAGGACCTTTTGAACAGATGCATAAAAAGTTTTTAGATGAAAGCTATCCAACATTATTTAATAATGACGACAGTGAGGTTCTTAATAATGTAAAAGACTTTTGCATGAATCTTACACTAGACATTGCAAAAAATGTAAACAGTAGTCATGTTGATACTAGTAATTGGATTATTAGGGCTTCAGATAGCTGGTATCATATTACAAAGGATAAAGGATATCACGATTGTCACACACATTCATTTAGTCCTTGGTGTGGAATATTTTATGTAGATAAAGGAGATTCTGATTCGGACACTAGAAACGGAATTAATAGATTTTATAATACAAATAACTTTAACATTTTAGGTGCAGGTAATGAATATTACGGAGATTACTTTGATGTGCAAATTGAAGATGGTAAGTTAATTGTATTTCCTGGTAATTTACCACATTCAGCATTGCCCTATTATGGAAAGAAAGATAGGATAGTGATAAGTTTTAACACAGAAATAAAAGATAAGAGTTCAGTCAATGAATAAAAAACTTGACAAAAACCTAAATACAGTTTATAATATAAGAGAAAATCTTGTATTTATTGGCAATCCACTGCCTTAACATCGGAGAAAAAAATGGAATATAAAGACATCGAAACATCAGCATTAGTTAGAGAAAGGCTACAAGAAAATAACGCTCGATTCTGGGCTGGTGATAATATTAGTAGTTACCTTGAAGAAGGTGATAAAGAAAAACTTATTGACGAAGCAACAATAGCATTCGAAAATGTACTTGATGCACTAGTGATTGATAGGCATAACGATCCTAACTCACATGGTACTGCAAGACGACTTGCTAAAATGTATTATAACGAGATTATGTCAGGACGTTATGATCCTATACCCAATGCAACAGCATTTCCAAATGACAGTGATCAACGTTACGAAGGTATGTTAGTAGTACGTAGTGAACTAAAAAGTATGTGTTCGCATCATCATCAGCCCGTAGCAGGTGTAGCATATATTGGCATTATTGCGGCTGATACACTAATTGGTCTTAGTAAGTATACTCGTATTGCACAGTGGTGTGCAAGGCGTGGTACACTACAAGAAGAACTTGCTAATGACATTGCTAAAGAAATACAAAAAGCAACAAGTGCAGAGCATCTAGGAGTGTATATTCAAGCAACTCACGGCTGTTGCGAGAACAGAGGTATAATGGCAACAAGTAGTCTTACACAAACAACTGTTTTAAAAGGTGCATTTAAAGATGACGCTGGCACTAAAAAAGAGTTCTTCGATAACATTAAGTTGCAACAAGAATTTAGTTGCGGTAGATAAAATATGGGAGACTTGATACCTAATCAAGCATTGATATACGAACGTGCAAACGGTGTTGTATATGCTAAGTATCGAGACCCACCCCATAATAAAACACCAAGATGGATTATTGGCGGAGATCCTGCCGCAGTGTCTCGGGAACAAGGAAACTTACTTTCGTACGGTGAATGGCAACATTTATGTGAACTTAGCCAAGACCATTTAGTGCTACGTAAATTATTAGATAAACTAGTTAGTACATATTACTTAATAAAGGAGCCAAATAAATGAATCTATTTCAAGACGGTGACTTTACTAGTCATGCAGGATTACCACTAAACTGGAAACTAGAATGTGATGCTATAACAGATGACGAATGGCGTTGCCTTGCAAAGATGATTATGGACTATCAAACAGAACCTTTTTACGAAGCAGTTGGAATACCTCGCGGAGGAAATAAACTAGCTGTAGCACTTAATCAATATGCTTCAGGTAATCCTAAAGACTTTACTTTAATATGCGACGATGTCTTTACAACTGGCACCAGTATGTTAGATTTTATTAAAGAGAAATATCCAAATTGGTCAATGGGTATGGGATATAGATGGGTAGTATTTGCTAGGCAACCTAGTAATATTGCTCCATACTTTACAAGAGCATTATTTACTATGCCAAAGCTACAGGTGAAAAAGGATGAAAATTAGATACTATAGAAATATCGACGGATGGAGATGGTCAGGTTTTGTAATAGCAATTATATCAACATTTATTTTATCAAATGCAGATGTAGAAACACAATGGATAGGTTGGACATTAGCTTGCGTATCAACTCTTATCTGGACATACTTTGGGTGGAAAGACGGAGATACTCCAAGAGCCTTAATGGAAGTAATGTACCTATTACTATCAATGAGAGCTCTGTATAACTGGATGGTAGTCACATGAAAATAATAGCAGGCCCGTGCCAACATGAATCATTAGAACAAAGTTTAGAGATTGCACAACATTGTGCAGACGTATGTAGTAAGTATGGTGCAGAATATATATTCAAAGCAAGTTATGACAAAGCTAATAGAAGTAGCTTAGGA
>MDTB01037510.1_pt1 | contig 37805 bp, 30 predicted proteins | sample 811161 | NCBI WGS metagenome assembly MDTB01 (sample SAMN05326650, study PRJNA326480) | marine metagenome | isolation source: seawater | place: Mediterranean Sea | collected 2009 | reverse complement strand
TTTTACTCTAGGTCTTTGAGAAAACTTCCTCCGTCGTCTTCGAGTGGATTGACATTTGCTGGGGCGTTTTTCTTTTCATTAACCCCAAGAGGAGCGAGAGGTGCGGCGGGCTTTATTTGGTTAGGGGTAGGGTTGGCTTGTTTGGGCTCGGCAGCGGGAGTTACAGGATTTGTAACGATCGGCTGCTCAGGGCCAGGACTCTCTTTATTTCCAAAAAAATAAGGAATGGCGGTTAGGGCAAAGATGGCAACGATTACCAAAATAACTGAAAGAACGATGGCTCGGATAAGTTGGCTCGACGCGACGACTCCCAGCATCTCTGGTGGGCTCTTTCCCTTTAGTTCACGAAGAAATAGCTGGAGCTCCTGAACGGTGGCGCTTGAGTTAGCCTTAAGTTCACGGAGGTCGGCCTTGGCGCTAGCCATAGAAGTGCGAGATTCACCAGAGTTTTTTGATTTGCCTTTCATTGGGAAGATAGAGGTTGTTCGGGCTCAAGGATATGAACGAGATCGCCACCGGCTTCACTGATCGCAGCGATAATGGGTTCAAAGTGTATTGCTTTAGCTTCCTTGTGAACTTTGAGAAAGACATAGCGTTTTCCCGATGGGGTATCACCGAGAATTTGCGAAAGGGCTGCAGGAAGCGCGTTGGTGGAAATCTCTTTGCCGTCTAGGTAGTTTTTGAACCCAGTATCGATTGTGACGCTCGCTAGCGGGGAGGCGACCATTTCAACTTCCTTGAGCTTGGCTGGTTGCCAGCGAACGTGACTGTCGTCCTGCGCTCGAGCGAGTATGACGAAGAAAATAAGCAATAAGAAGCCGATGTCTCCCATCGCGAAGGAAGGAACGGATGCTGTAAGTTTTTTTCGGGGAAGTTTCATTCGACGTTAATGATCCGATCTGATTCGAGTTCTAGAGTGAGGATGCCGCCTGCTTGTTCGATGACTTGTGAAATTTTAATCCAGAGCGGGTAAGGCGTATTGGGTGCGCTTTTAACGGTGACGATGCGGTCTTCATCTCTCGTCTTTTTAGACAAGGCTGCGTTGAGCTTTAAGGGAAACTCTTTAAGTTTTAGAGGGCTTCCGTCCAGGATGATGCTATTTGGTGTGATTGAAACCTCGATATTTTTGCTTTGTTTCTGCTTCTCAGTTTCCTCCTCCGTCTTTGGAAGAATTTGTGCAATTCCGGTCTCTGGCTGCACTGCGGCGCAGACCAGAAAGAAGATAATAAGGATGAAGGCTATATCCGAACTGGCACTGGCAGGTGGATCGACCAACAATTTACCGCGTTTCAGTTTCATGAGTTTTCCTTGTCCAGAGTCAGTCGGAGAGAAACAACTTCAATGAGCTCAGCGGCAGATGATTCAACCTGAAGAACAAAGTCATTGATGAGTCCGGTGAAGTAGTTGAAAGCCATGTAAGCTGGAATACCTACGATTAATCCGAAGGCAGTGGTGAGAAGGGCAACTCGGATTCCCGATGCGGCAGCTTGCACGATATTCTGTTGACCGATGTTCGCTTCAATATCGCCGAATGCTACGATCATCCCTTGCACCGTCCCGAGAAAACCCAGCATGGGTGCAACGGAAGCGATAGTGGCGAGAATCGGAAGATGGCGCTCGAGGGCTGCAACAATATTAACCCCGTAGTTTTCCATGCTTTTTACGACCTGTTGTTCCATTTGAGCCTGATCGTAGTTTAGACGGCGAAGGACGAGGTATTTACGAAGACCATTTGAAAGAATTGCGGGAACGGGGCCGCGTGCGGAGTCACAGAGTTTTAATGATTCTTCAACTTTGTCTTCGGATAAGAGTTCGATGACTTCTTCACGGAGAGTTCCGGCATCGGTTTCAAGGAGCTTGAGGCTACGATAGCGCTCAATGATGACTGCGATAGCCATGATCAGAAGAGCAAGTAACGGCCACATGAAGGGGCCGCCTTCAAGTAGGAATTTTAGAGCGCCGGATTCAAAAAAACCGGCATCAGCGAGGTGGACTGGGATCATGTTTATTCGTTTAGATTGGCTTCTTTTTCAAATTGGGAGAGGAGTTCAGGAAGTGCGAGTCTTCCACGTGAATACTTAGCGGCATCACTTTCTGGGTAGTCCCAACGGCAGCGGTTGTAGCGTCGAAAGGCGTTAGGAATATCTCGACCCATACGATAACTTTCACCGGCCCAAAAAAGTGCTTGAGCAGTAAGTTCTTGGTCAGGAAACCGTTTAGTAAAGGCGTCGAATGATTTGCCCCCTTTTAGAAATTCTTCCTGCTTGTAATGGCATTGACCAATGCGGAACGCCATCTTCGGAGTCCACTCGTGGTTAGGGAACTTCTCCAAAAATTTTTCACCGACCGAGGCGGCGACCGAGTAGTCCTCCTTAGTGTAAAAGTGTTCGTTAATACGAAGCATCACGTTTGCGATGAGAGGGCTCTTTGGATAGGTTCCAGCTAAGGTCACATATGCTTCAAGCGCTTCATCAAGTTCGCCGGCTTCTTCGTGACATTGACCAAGTTTATACTGTGAATCCGGGGCGAGATTGTGCTCGGGGTGATTTCTGACGATGGATCCATATGCGGCGATAGCTTCGTTCCAGGCCTCCATTTCTTGAGCGAATTGACCGAGGAGGTAGGAAACACGTGGAGCGTATTTGGGGTTAGGGTAGTCGTCTTGAAGATCGCGGAGAACGCGTTGCCCCGAGGTCAGTGCCGCTTCAGCCTTGGCGTCTTGTTTGAGCTTGCGTTGGCTCTTGAAGAGTTCGAAGTAGCTCTCCGCGATATGGAATTGAGTTTGGATCGCTAAGTCTTCATCTTTGTAAATCTTACTAAAGGCAGCCATTACGCCATCAGTGCCAACGGCAACCGGCAATATACGTTTAATGATGGGTTGTCCGTCGATAGTTTGAATGACGTTATCAAGATATCCCGCGGTGATTTGATCGCCGAAGAAGCATTCGATTTCCCCTTCAAAATTTCCGGGCACCGGTTTGGGATTTGCCTGGAGGGGGAATGAACCACTGAATACTCCGCTGTGTGTCAGAGTTTCCTCTAGTTCGACTGTTTCGTCCTCACCGCTTTCGGTTATGATTCGCACTATGGCCAAATCTCGCTTTTTCGAAATATCGAGATCTGGATCGGAAAGGCGAAGGAAGAGCTTCTTGCCGACGTATGCGATTTCGGCGGGTTCTAAATATTCTTCATTGGTAATTTCGAGGCTAGCAGCAGAGAAGAGCTTTGCGGCAGCATTCAGAGTAATTTTGGAGTCATCGGGCCGTGAGGTGTCCTGGTAGATGGCTGTAAATTGGTCCGTGCCAACAACGCTTAGAACCGCCAGTGCGGCTTTAGATTTATTTTCTCCATCATCGAGTGGGGTTTCAGGGTCGGGATCGGTCGGAATAATGATTTTCCCGAGTCCGCCTTTTGGCAAAGTGCCGTCTTCGGGAAGCATCGTGATGCTTTGCGGCGAGCCTAAGAGGAGTGGGATTTGGCCAACGAAACGGCCTTCTAAAAGAGCTGGGTTCCGAGATTCTGAAAGGGCTTCCTTCGGAGTAGCGAAGGCTCGCGATAGGACACACTCGATTTGGGTCTTCACCCCTTGGGTAGTCATGACATCGACGAGCACCGTGCTTCGGGAATCCTTGGCGCGGTCGGGATCAATAACTTCAATTGTAAGAGGAAGGCGATACTCCACCTTGCTGATGTGGTCTTGTAGACGAGCTTCTTCTACGGGGAGAAACCGCATGCCACCTTCAACTGAGGTTTCACTATCGACAATCTGGATTTGAGCTTTCGTAGGCTCATTTAAAAGGACGACTGTTTCACGGTAAAAGGCATGGCCAGGGAAGATGTTCTGCACATCTTTATAGCGAAGGTAAACCTTGTCTCCTTGTTTGACGGTGATCTTACCTTCGGTGGCTTCGGCGGCCGTGTCGATCTCAGCGAGGAAAACCCCAGTCGAGGCACCGGTCTCGGTTGCGGTGTATTTGAAAGGGGGGGCTGAATTAACTTGAATCTCTACCTCGACTTCATCGCGATCAAGACCGACGTCTAGATCAAAGTCGACAATCTCAGCAACGATTCGTTCGCCGGGTTCAATACGAAGAAGTTCTTTGCGGGTTCCTTTTATCGAGCCATTTCCGCTACGATTAAAGTCGTAACTGATAGGTGTAATTTGGCCGTTGTAGTAGGTTGCAGTGAGAGACTTTGTGAGAAGGCGATTTCGTTGCTCAGCTCCAGCAGTGAGTTCATCAAGATAGGAAACCGTAACTGTGTCTCCAGGTGCGAGCTCGAGGACATCATTACTTGCGAGTTCAAGGACGTCGGCTGTGGGTGGGATGTGTTTGAGTTCACCACCTGAAATTTCTACGTTGTTAATAGCGATTGCCTCGCCGCGATACTCAAGGAACTCAAAATCAATGAACCTTAGCTCACGAGAGGGCATTGAAAGGTTCCAGCGGTTTTCTTCTTGAGTGATTTCAGGAGCAGGAACTGGTTCGAAATATGGAATGTCCGCAGCGGAATCCGGGTCAAAATCAATAGCGGTGAAAGGTCGCATTTTGACGATTGATGATTGGCGATTTTCACGAGCCAGTTTTGCTTCGACTGACTTTGCTTCAGGAGTGGCGATGGTGAGGATATTGAGTTTGTGGACCCCTCGGGGAACAAAGAGATCTACACTTTGGGTTCCTTCGCGAATCGGCATCTCCAGCTTTCCGTTAAGCATGAGCGCGGTGTTTCGCCCGGACACCTCGATTCGTATCGCTCCTTGGCGCTCTTGGACAAGTGGGCCAGACCAAAGGAGGAAGTAGGCGTCCGTACTTTCCTTCGGGGATTGCCACGAGAGAGCTTCCACTTGATTAACCTCTGTTGGTTTAACTTTTTGGACGAGGTTGGAGATCTCCTCCCATGAGTAATTTTCTTTCAGGCTTTCGGCTGAAGTCTTGAAGACTCGAAGGAGCATGTCAGCTTCTGGGAAATTGAGTGGTAGAGCGGGCTTTAGTGGCGGGAATGAAGCGAGGTTGAACCAAAAGCGTCCGTCGTGACTCCCTCGAATTGTCATCCGGACTGGGGCTTCTTCGTCTGATTGGGGAGAAGTGAGAGTGATCGAGTCAGTCTTGCGGAGCTCTTTCATGTCGATTGAAAGAGACTTCGGTGCGGCACCATCAGGCTCGCTACGCCAGGTGGTTTCGAGCGAATGATCAATTGCTTTGAGTGGGCTATGATCAAGGGCGGAATCTGAGGCTTTTGCTCCTGCGGGAAGTTCTCCGGTGCGGGACATCCCAAGAAAAACGCCGCCGTGTCGGGTCTCTTCATCGATTTTGAGTTGAACTTCATCGCCACTTGAAGTGGAGAGTTTCACGCTGACCTTATCGGGGGTGTCAGTCAGATCGCGGTCCCCATCCTTAACCTGAAGATAGATTAGATTACCGGGTTTCACCTGATTTCTCGGGCGAGAAGCAGAGCGTGATTGCTCCTCTTTCTTTTCTGCGATTTCCTTTTTGAGGACGTCAGTAAAACTAGCGTCTTTTTCATTAATGATTTCGCTGCTGGCCACTTCGAGTGATCCATCGGAAGCGATTCGAAGGCGCGTGTTGCTTAGAAATTCAAACTGGAATTGCTTTTTAAAATCCTCGGGGTAATCGACAGAGATAATGTCGCCTCCGGTGACCTGTAAGACTCCATCTCCAATATTTGCCTCGCCAAGGGTAGTTGGGAATTCAGTGAGAAAGATTCCTTTGCCTGCCCCTCCACTGCTTAGGAAAGATTCCTCACGATCATTCCCGGGCTCGGTGCGGACGATGACGGGGATGCGCGTGTCTCCGCGGCTAATCCCCAAATCTGGGTCTTGCACGACGACTGAGAGAGCCTTGCCTGGGGCATGCCAGAGTTTTGATTCCTGTCCGAGGCGTCCCACAGTACGTAGCGTCTCTAGTTGAGTAAGGAATCGTTGTTCGATTCCATAAACTTCGGCAAGGTTGTAGAGTGTTTTGTTGGCGAGTTCGGTATCCGGAGCTTGCTCTAGGACTGAGAGAAAAATCCGTCGCGCTCGTTCGTTGTCCTCCTGTCTGATAGCGAGGACTCCTCGAAGGAAATTCGCTCGTATCGATATGGAGGGGTTGGGGTTTTCTGAAAGTGTTGTAAAAATTTCTTCAGCCTGATCGTAGACGCGCTGAGCCATGTAAGTCTCGCCAATTCCAAATTGTGCTTCAATCGCCTCTGGCTGTTCCTTATAGAGATTCAGAATTGTGGTGAATTCAGCACGGGCAATGTCATATTGTCTGCCTCGCTGATAGTTACGCGCTAGAAGAAGTTGAATTTGTGACTTGTCGCGGATATCGACTTTTTCAGACTCGCTAAACTTAAGCATCCATCCACGAAGGATATCCTCAGCTTGATCATGATCTTCTGGAGTTCCTTGCGCGATGTGAATTTCTGCACCAAATAGAAGAAGTTCTATCGGAAGCTCATGGCGGTGCTTGTTGAAAAGCTCCTGATTTTGGTAATAGCTCGCCTCTGCTCGCTCGTTATCACCAAGACGAAGGTGGAGGATGGTTTGTAGAAGCGGAGCGATCGGGCTGTCTGATGAAATATCGGCACTCAGGGTTCCCATTTCTCGATAAGTCTTACCGAGAAGTTTTCGAGCCTCCGTTATTTCGGAATCACCTACTGAACGGATGGTGTTTAGGAGTCCATTTAGGATTGTGGTTCCAAGTGAGAAATCTTTGCGAGCGAGAGCAGCCTGGGCGTAGGGGTAGATTCGCCTCCATGATTCATAATGTTGGTCGGCCGTCTTGATGAGAGCTTGTGCGCTTAGAAGTCGATCGACCGATCTAGTTGAGGTGCTGAGGAGATCGAGTCCGGCTTCACTGCTCACCCGTCCAATGCGGAGATTTCTAATTATTTTGTAAACACCCTTTTTTTTGTCTTCAGGCCAATCTTTAGAGCTTTTGGCAGTTTCGAGCCAGGAGCGAGCAGGCCACTCACCCATACCCCAAGATCGAAAAGGCGTTTGATCTGCGCGATCACGGGCTTTTTTGAGAAGCGATTGCATTCCTTCGAGATCGTCAGCCTGAAAGAGAAGGTTCGCGAGTTCAGCAGCGTAGGCTCCGTGGTAAGCAGTGTCTGCTGCTGCACGATTTTTAAGAAAGGCCTGCGCCAGGCCGGGTTTCATAGTCGACGCGACACGTAGGGTGCAATCAACATATTCGCGGTTACTCGTGTCAAGATCCATGAAGGATTTCCACCATTGGATGGCTTCGGTTTCCATCCCAAGCTCATTCATGATGTCGCCGATCCGGGTGCTGTGAGCGGATCTATTGTCACTCTGTTCCTTTGATTTTTTGATCCATGGGATGGCCTTTCGGATCAGGGGCTCATTTTTGACTTCGACGAGGCGATACCAGGTGTCGTAGTAGGCGGGGCCGGGAGGGATTGAGAGGAGGTGGTTGGCTGCTGCAAGTTTCATGGCCACTCGATCTTTTTCTGGAGCGTACGCTGCAGCTTCGAGCCATTGTTCCGAAGCCGCGAGGTCTTTTGGGAATTCTTGGCAGAGCTTTTGGTAATACTTTGCAGCACTTTCTTTTGATTTCCCTCCAAGGTGGTGGCGATACACATACGCGAGTCGTGACAGAACAAGGCGACGTTGTGTTTTTGTGAGTTTTTGCTGGAGAAGCTGCTGACAAGATTTACCTGATTTTCCTCCCTTTTCTTGAATGCCTTTCCAAAGATTGGCCACCGGATCGTTTTGATGAGACTTTTTAGCTATTTGCCAGCTACGATTTTGTTCTTTATCCTTTGGGGCATTTTTCCAGATTCGATCTTGGAACCCAGCAAGATGTGGAAATGATTTTGCGCTACTACTGATGGCTGAGAGATCTTTACGGAAGGTCTCTGGTCCGGTGGCTGATGAATAAAGGAAAGCAATAATCTCCTCCGTCCATTTATCTTCGGTTGGAGATTTTGCGAGAAAGTCGTAGGCAACGCTTCGTGCCTTCGCGATATCTTTTAGGCCATCTCGATAAACACTTAGTGCAAGGACAGCGCGGAGGGTTCCTACTCCGTTAGGATTTTTTGCAATAAGTTTGAGGAGGCCCCGGGCGGCAAGGGAATGATTTTCGCCGCACCATTTTACATAAGACTGGAGGAGGTTTTGAGTTGTAACGTCGTGCAGCATGACGCTCTCAGCAATGGTTAAGGCTCGAGTTAAGTCCTTGGCTTCGGCGGCCGCATTCGCTGCCTTGACAAGCGGGGTAAATCGATCATCGCGCTTAGGAAAGGCCGCTAGATACTTTTTCGCTTCCGATTCAATTGCGGAAGGGGGTTTCTTTGCGCTGATCATGGCGTCGATCAGGCTGCTATGAACATCAGCCCGCTTTGATTTAAGAGCCTGGCGATATGATTGAATTGCATTTTCAAATTGTCCTAATTTTGATTCAAATCGACCGGTGCGAAACCATAAATCTTGTTTTTTGAGTTCATTGATGGGGGCATTTCGGCGAATGAGAGTTTTTGCGATTTGAAGCCCTTCGGCCCATTGCTCTGCTCGCTCGGCGGCGTGCATCCCCTGAAAGCCAACTCCAGTGAGTAGCGAAGTGGCGGGGATCTTCACAACCATCGCAGCTGCTAGGCTGGAGGCCCGGTTGAATGAGGCGCCATCATTGACCTGATTGAAGAGACCGAGGGCTTTGATGCCCTGGCTAGTAGAGCCGTTATTTTCCCAAATAGTTTGATACTCAATTGCGGCAAGATTACCGCGGCCGGTGTTCTCATATGCAGTCGCAATGTATTCTCTTACTCTGTTAGTAAGAGTGTGCCCTGGGAAGATTTCCAAGAATTGGCGCCCGGTCATTATCACGTCGTCATGGCGAGCCGTTACGGTATACCCTTCAACGAGCTTAAGGGTCATCGCGGCGCGTTTGGGGTTCTCAGTCTGGGCGCGCGAAAACTTCGAAGTGGTGCGAATGATCCCGAAGACCTTTTCGTCCTTCCAGTAGAGGTCCACTAGTTCCTCCATCAGTTTTCCCCCTGAGGAAGATGATTCTGTGGTTTCCTTAAGCTTTGCCTCAAGGTCGATAGCTTGGTCGGCATGCGCCGGCATGCTTAAGAAAAGAAGTAGAGCGAGTTGAGGGATAAGTGTTTTCAAAATCCTGCTTTTTTGAGGGCTTCCACGATTTTATTAGCTTCTGTGGCAATGTCACTTTCGGGATAGTCGCGGATGAGATGTTCGAATTTTTGGCGGGCTTCGGGCTTTTTCTTAAGCTTGTAGAGACAACGGCCATAATTGAAGAGGATGACATCTAAAAAATTGGCGTCGGGATAGTCAGAGAGAACATTTTCAAAGACGTCAACGGCGCGCGCGTAATCTTCTTTCTTATAATAGAAGGCAGCCATTTTTGCGACAGAATCCCCAACCCGGCCCGAATCAGGAAACTGCTCGTAGACTTTTTGGTAGGCTAGAAAAGCTTTCTCATAGAGACTGGCGGATTGTCCGGTGGTGGCTTTCAAGGCCATGGCTTCATAGCACTCACCGGTGAAGAATTGACCTTCACCTTTTAAAGGGCTTTCTGGGATTTTGGCGATACTTGCATAGAGGTTGATAGCGCGTGGGAAATTCTCGCGCTTTCGCTCAACATGGGCTTGTTGTAGCATCGCCTCGTCCACGAATGAGCTGGATGGAAATTCATTCAGGAGACGTCGACTCATGCCAAGTGCGAGGTCTAGCTTATCCATAGCGAAGTAGATCCGCCAAAGTTGCACATAAGTTTGCTCGAGGAGTTTCCCTCCAACCTTCTTGGCTTGAACGAGGATTTCCTCACAGACATCAAGAGCTTCAGCATATTTATAATTGGCCTTTTCGTTGAGACCAAATTCCTTGTAGTGATTGCCTACTTCGGTAAGTGCCGAGGCGGTTTGAAGTTTCGTTTTAAGTCGAAGTTCTTCGTCGGAAATTTCGGTCCGAGTGACACGCACTTCGCCGAGGTTTCCCTCAATAATTTTGGTTTCAGAGGTGCGAATCATAGTGCCTTCGCCGAGGTTCTGATCGTCTCGGTAAACGAGTCGGACGATTTGGCCGGGTTCGCCGGTGAGAGTGTTGGCGGCGGTCGAAAGCCGGAGAGGGATTGCGAGACGGAAAGTTCCTCGTTGCTCTTGTTCATGTAAAGTTACAGGAACGGCTCGGACCATGAGGAGCGGTTCAATCTGAGATTTCAAATCTTCCCCGTCAGGCCCCTTTTCAAGTTCTCCGTTTGCGACTCCTTTCGCGAGTTCCGCATCAATTTCATCGGGCGTTTTACGCCGAAAAACTTGAACGGTGGCTTGGATCTGGTCGGCTCCGTTAGTGGTGTCGTGATCAGCGTCGGTGACCTGGAGGTGAAGTTGTTTTCCAAGAACTGCTGCAGGGAGATCATGGAGGTAAGATCCGTCCGTGATACGCGCTACTCCGTTGCCCACAACTATGACTTCCTTAAGGCGCTTTGCGTTGGTGTCTTTTTGAGCGGTTTGGGCATCGATATAAGTGACTGTGATCCGATCTCCGCCGCGAACTTCCAGGGTGCCATTATTGGGAGAAGCTTGATTGAGCTGAGTTGGGATTCGACCCATCACGATTCGAGCATTTCGACCAACAGGATCGCAGACGACTGTTTCTTCATCGCCACCTGTGGTAAGGCAGCGAACTTTGATTTGAGAACCAGGTTCTAGAATAGCGAAATCCTGATCATCGATTTTCACATAGAATCGTTTCCCAGCTTCGACTTTTTCGATGAGTGAATCCTTGCTTGAAAGAGCGGTTCCTACTTTTTCTAGCGCTTCGATAGCGCGGCTGTAATGCCCAAGTTTGAAATGCCCAAGACCGATGTAGTAGTAAGCTTCATTGATCTCGGAGGAAGTTGGGAATTGCTCGATGACATCGCGCATGATGCCGAAGCACTTTCCGTAGTTACCCGCTTCGTAGAAGCAGGTTCCAATATTAAGGAAAGCGTAGGCTCGCTTGGCATCATCCCCATTAGCTTCAATCGCAGCGGACTCGTAATGGATGCGTGCTCTGTCGAAGTCTTTGATTTCAAGGAGAAGATGGTCGGCAAGCCGGAGGTGGGCTTCGAAACGGATTTGGCTCCGTGGATAGCGCTCTACGACAGACTCCCAAATCTCGAGGGCCTTTTCGTTTTCACCAACTTCGAGTCGCGCATCACCGGCCTGCAAAAGCTTGCGGGCTGCGCGGTCTTCTATGATGGATCCACGTTCGACGACCTTTGGAGACTGAGCAAAGAGGGGAAGAGTGAGGAAGAAAGGGAGGAATCGTTTAATGAAGCTTCTCACGTTAATTAAGCGAATAGTTCGTTGATCGGGTTAGCTTCCTTGCGGACGAGTCGTATCGGACGCCCCTGGGGAGTGGTGAGTTCCTTGTTGAGATCGATGCCAAGAGCATGACAGAGGGTGGCGTGAAGGTCTGCGACCTTGACTGGTCGTTCTGCCACTTCCATTCCATCAGGGTCTGAAGCTCCAATGATGCTTCCTCCCTTGATTCCACCACCAGCCATCATGCAGCTAAAGACGCGTGCCCAGTGGTCGCGTCCTCCGCCATCATTGATGCGTGGAGTTCTTCCAAATTCACTAAGAACGACGATCAAGGTTTTTTCCAGTTTGCCGCTTGCCTTGAGATCTGAAATGAGTGACGCGATCGCTGGGTCCATGTCGGCTCCGTGAGCACGCATCGCTTCGAAGATATTTCCGTGGTTGTCAAATCCGCCGCGGTTGACCTGGACGAAGCGAACTCCTTGCTCTACAAGACGACGCGCTAGGAGGGCTCCGCGTCCAAATTCGGTATCACCATATTTCTCGACAGTGGCGGGGTTTTCCTTTTCTAGGTCAAAGGCCTTGAGAGCTGGGCTCTCCATCAGGGCGACAGCGTCTTTTAGCGCTGTCTGGGAAGCCTTCAATTCTTCCGCTCCGTTCTTGGCCGAGGTGCGGCGATTCATTTTTTCCAAAATCTGAAGGCGTTGCATCCCACGGGCGTGGCTGATCCCTTCAGGGAAGGTCAGGTAAGGATCTTTTTGTCCGGGGCGACCAACAAAATAGGCTTCACATTGCTGCCCAAGGTAACCGGCACGAGCGGCTTGTCCACTAATGCTGACTAGGGCGGGGAGGTCGCCGAGCGGCTCTCGCTCATGTGCGACTAGCGAACCAAGTCCTGGATGCATGATATTGGGCGATTGATTAAAGCCGGTTTGAAGCTCGTATTGAGCTCGACCATGATCGCCGTTGGTTCCTGCAATGGAGCGAATGAGGGCTCCGTGGTGCATTTGCTTGGCAAGCTGGGGGAAGATTTCGGAAATCTCCATGCCATCGACCGAAGTTTTGACAGGATTAAATTCGCCCTGAACCTTGCGTCCGGGTTTTGGATCCCACGTGTCGAGATGGCTCATGCCGCCGCTATTCCAGAAAAGGATGACGTGCTCGGCTTGCGCCTTTGAGGAAGCACCTTGAGCGAGAAGCTGGCTTACTGGCATCCCAAGAAGGCTCGCGCTGAAGGTCTTCAGCATCCGGCGTCGGGTGAGTTGGTAGTCGGAACAGAACATAAGGAGTGAAGGGCTGTGTAATGTGAGAAAGTTTTTTTAAGGAAGGAATCGAAATTCGTTACTGTTGAGGAGAGCCCAGCGGAGATCGGCCATGCCCTCTTCGCTATTTTTCACAATAGAGCGGGCATCGGACTTTTCCCTATCGGTCGGGTAGCGGGTTAAGATTTCCTGATAGGCCCAGTCGATAGCGAGATCTGGGTCTTTTTTAAGGATGCGATGAATCGGCTCAAGTGTGCCGACGCGGGAAGCTTCATTGGTAATGCGACCATTCAACATGAGAAGTTGCTGGCGAAGTGAGGAGGCATTATCGCGGAACTCGCCCAGCCCGGTGCGGGCAGGTTGACCGAAGACGCGAAGAAAGTGAGCTGGGGGAGCTGGAGTGGCCATTCGCATTGCGCTATCGAAGCGCGGGTTGTCATCGAACGTCTCGGTGATTGTTTCTGTTTTGTATTTCATCACCCGTCGTTCTTTATCTTTTTGCATAAGGGCGGCCATTTTTTCGGCCATTTCTTTCGCTTTAATTGCTTCATCAGATTTCATGCGCATGTTTGCAATCTCGGTCTGCTCCTTGGAGTTGAGAATAGAGCCAAAATTTATCTTTAATGAAGATTCTAGGTCGTAGCCATCGTCGCGCATTGGCTCTTTTTCGGTCATCATGACCGGTTGACTTTCATCAGCTTTAATAATTGTATATTCTCCAGTTGGAACGCGGATTTCACGGCTTACTTCCTTGTTGTTGGCTCCCTTTGGCCACTTGAAGTCTTCCAAATGGCCAGCTACTACGATGCTGTCATAAAGGACTTCACTAATCATTCGCCGACTGGGCGCGGCGGTGAAGTTCAATTCGCTTTTCTTCCGAAGTTCGATGTCGGTATCCGCCGAGAGAGCAGAGCGACGATAAACATCCGATAGGGTGATTATGCGAACGAGACTTCGGAGGTCGTATCCGCTAGCGATAAATTCTTGAGCTAGGAAATCAAGAGTTGAGGGGTGGTGTAGCTCATTGTAATCGGAAAAGTTGTCGAGAGGCTCGACGAATCCGTGGCCAATCAGCTCAGCCCATACTCGATTGACGAAGGCGCGGGCGAAGTAGTCATTTCTAGGGTCGGTGATAAGATCAGCGAGTTTGGTTCTAAGTTCACTTGAGCGATAAATATCGCCATGCACTTTGAGCAGGCGGCTTTCTCTCTTTGCTTCTTCTAAAACTGGATCGCCGGGTTTTCCGACGTTTGGCTCCACTGAGTCGAGAAGGGCGTCCAAGGAAGCTGATTCAGCGCCTCCAGCTTCTTTTTTGGCTCGAGCGAGGCTGATCGCTTCGAAGCGTTCGATATGCTGAGGGGTAGTCCCACTCTCAGCGACTTGAAAAGGAAACTTTGGCTTCACCGGTTTACGTTTATCAGGATCGGCCTTATCCTCGGGAGGCCAAAGAACCGTCATTTTATCTCCCTCGGTTGTATAAACGCCGCCACCGCGCCGGCTCTGCATTTTTTTAGTTTTGCCAAAGAAGGCGGCAAGATCATAGAAATGTTTTTGTTCCCAATCATCGAATGGATGATCGTGGCACATCGCACAACCAATTCGGACGCCGAGGAAAATTTGAGAGGTCGCTGCAGCAAGTTCCATTGGAGCGGCATCATCACCTAGGATGTATCCGACAGCCGGATTTGAGTTTGCGCGACCAGAAGCGCTAATGAGTTCACGAACTAGCTCATCGTATGGTTTTCCTTGATCAAGGGATCCATGGATGTAAGCGAGTAGTTGATTCCCCCCGGTCACGTTGGAGCGGATGCGCAACATGTCAGCCATAAAAATGGTCCAGCGGTCAGCGAAACGCGCATGAGAGGTGAGTTTAGCGATTAGCTTAGCGCGGCGTTTTTCACCCCACTTTTGATATTCCCGAATTTCCCTTATAGTCGGAATACGGCCGATGAGGTCTATGGTAGCTCTTCTGAGGAATGCATTGTTACTGATGACGTCAGTCGTAATGACTCCGCTGCCCGTATTTTCCCGTTGCAAAAGATCGTCGACCATGACGGCAGCTTCTGAATTGCTTGAAGGGATTCTTGTTGGCATCGCAACCCGTTTCGGCATCTCGGGCTTTCGCTCGGTAAGGGTGACGCCTTCTGGCCATTCTGCGCCTGCTTCGACCCAGGCATCAAGAATTGCAACCTCTTCAGGTTTTAGAGCCTTTCCTTCATCTGGCATAACACCCTCATCGATAGGGCGAAGATGGATCCGGAGTAGAAGTTCGCTTTTATCGGGTTTGCCGGGGACAACGGCCTCGGAGGTATCACCGCCCTCCATTAACTTCTCATAAGTGTCAATTCTCAATCCACCTTTAACCTTTGATTGGTTGTGGCATCGAACGCAATTGGCCTCAAGGATAGGCTGGACGGTCGTTTTGAAATCAGGGTTAGCGGCGACAGATGGTAAGATCGTCGCAAAAGCGAGTAACGAACTGGTAAAGAATGGGTTCCTTTTCAATCGTCGAAGCTGGAGTTAAGGTCAAAACTGGAAATTTGGTTACTTTGCTAAAAAAGGAACTCTTTCGATTTAGTTAACAATTAACTAAACACTTTTGTGGGAGAATTCCAGTCAAGTCTTCTAGCGAAGTTAAAATAATTGAATTATAAAGAAGTCTTCAAGGGGCAGTGAGACCATTGAAATTATAGAACTTCCGATAGCTGCAGACTATGAATGCAACGAAAAAAGGAATTTCGGATAGGGCGATGCACCAGAAAACGCGGTGGTCACAAAAATGCTGCTGACGAGAATGATGGGCTATATTCGAGTGGTCGGGGCGACAGGATTCGAACCTGCGACCTCTTCACCCCCAGTGAAGCGCGCTACCAAGCTGCGCTACGCCCCGACATCTTCCTTTCAGCCGGCGCGTTTTGCCAGAGATGGCGTTTTTGGCAAGAAGTTTTCGAGCTTCTTATGGAATTCACGAGAGCCTATTAAGGTAAGGGCAGAGGTTGGAAAGGGTTAAAAACTGGTCATTTTTGATTTAATCCTCTAATTCTCAAATTCAGTAATGAATTTTTCCCGATGGCTTACGTCCAAGCAGTTGATGGCGCCCGCTGGGACCTCTCCTGATGTAGGGGCTGAAGGCGAGGAAATTTCTGATCATGAGCTTATTAAGGCATGCCAAAAGAGAGATTCTCGTGCGTTTGAAATTTTGATGATGCGCCATCGCGGAAATGTTTATGCAATGATTCAAAATATGATCAAGAATGAGGCCGATGCTTGGGATTTGTCCCAAGAGGTCTTTCTGAAAGTTTGGAAGGCCCTGCCTAAGTTTGAGGCGAGGGCTAAATTTTCGACTTGGCTTTACCGTATTACTCATAACGTCGTTTACGACTGGTTGAGAAAACGAAAAATTGAATCAGCCGGAGAGCTAGACGATGGGATTCTTAGGGAGAGTGATATTGCGGCGGGTGCTCAAACTACTCCGACAAAGATAGCGAGACCCGATGAGGCGCTCGCTAATTCCGAACTCGGGAAGAAAATCACTTTAGCCCTCGCAACTTTAAACGCAGAGCATCGTGAGACAATCCTTTTGAGAGAAGTTCAGGGCTTCGATTACAAGGAGATTGCAAAAGTGATGGAATGCTCTCTCGGGACAGTGATGAGCCGTCTCTACTACGCCCGTAAAAAACTCAAAACCATACTCTGTGATGAAAAAGGAAAAGACTGAAGAGCTATTTGTAAAATGGATTGATGGCCAGCTGACCTCCGAGGAAGAGAGTCAGCTCGCAATCTTGTTTCAGGAGGATGGAATGCTCGAGGCCGAGCTTCAGGAAATGAAGTCCGTGTCGGAAGCAGTTGCGGAGGAAATCCCGACATCAGTGGATCCTCCTTATAGTGATTTTTTTAATCGTCAGCTGATGCGTAAAATCGATCTTGAAATTCATTCGCGGACTCCGTCCAAGATTGGGGGTAACTGGTGGGAGTCGCTTCGATGGGCTTGGGCTCCAGTGGGGGCTCTGGCCTTGGTTCTTTCATTTTTCGCAGGACACCGAATTTCCCGGTCTGATCATGAGGAAATTGCCCAGCGGCAGGAAGAAACACGCCTTCTGCAATTTCTTCCAACTGTTTATTTCACAGGAGAATCATTGGAGGCCGAAGTGTTTGCTGACAGTGATGGGGATGTCTCGGCCATTTTTGTCCATGGACTGGCGGCGATTCGTGATGATATTGACTTTGCGACTGTAACAACGAATACCGAATTGCCAAAGAGCTACTCTAGGTCCGAAGCACGTCGTTTTGACTAAATGGTTATGAAGATTTCTATCCTTTATTTTATTCTTTGTTTTCTTGCTCCATGCCTGAGGGCCGAGGACCCTGGTATGGAGTCGATCGGCGCGATGAACGTCCAACTTTTTTTCGCGACTAACGAAGACCCTGCTGCTGCCGGAGGAATTGCCAAAGAGGTATCGGAAACCGAACTTAAGAATCTAAAAGGAATCAAGGGGCTCGATTTTGAGCACTACCGATTGATGGGGCGTGACATGCCGGACATCCTGAAAGGATATGAAAATTGGGCGACCCCCCTTCTTCCCTCAAAAGAGATTTTGGTGAGTTTCCAGCCGATCCGTAAATCTGGTGATAGAAAGTTACAAATGGTTCTCGAATATTGGCAAAGTAAGCGAAAGGTTTTCAGCGTGAATCCAATTCTCACTAAGGGAAAAACCCTCTATCTTATCGGCCCGGAGTGGCGAAAGGGGCGCTTGATTTTAGCAGTGAAAATTGAAAAACTAAACGAGTGATGAGAGTGTTATTTCCATTTATTATCGCTCTGATCGGAGTCGGTGGTCCGATCTCCGCTGAAATGGTTTTTGAGAACAAGACGGTAGAAGTTATTGTTGAACCTGGCCAAAATTTAGCGATGGGGCTTTTCCCTTTCAAGATTGTTGAGAAGGATGAGGTGATCGTTAAGGCGGACGCTTTTTGCACCTGTTTAACCCCGCAAGTTCCACTTGATGCTGATCGTACGCCCAAGCTTAATTGGAAGGTCGGAGAGGAAGGAGTTATCCAAGGCCGTTTTGAGACTAAACAGTTTCTGGGAACTGTTGAGAAGTCGATTAAGATTTTTCTGGCCGGTCGTGACGAGCCGATGATTTTAAATTTCAAGGTAGTAATCCCTGAGTTGATCAAGATCGATCCTTCTACCTTGAAGTGGAGTAAAGGTGGACTCGCAGATGAACGGGTGGTGAGAATTACCGTTAATCACGATAAACCAATTAAAATTCTTTCTGATATGGGTAATAACGACAAAGTTTTTCCTTACCAACTTAAGACCATTAAAGAAGGGTGGGAATACGAACTCCGGCTCAAACCAACGAGCACCGAGAAGCCTGGAATGGGAATGATTAGCTTGCGAACCGATTCTCCCTTTCCTCGCTTTAAGCGCAGGGTTCTCTATGCAGTGGTGCAGCCAAAGATGTCAAGTAAACCTGTGAAGATCAGGTGAAATGAAGCGTTTGGTCGAAACCATTTTCTTTTTGAGTTTTCTTAGTTCACTTGGAGCTTTTATTACTTTCCAAATTATGGGTGGGCCGGATCGTTCGGTGACTTGTGATCAGGATTCTTTACCTGAATATGTTGTTTGTCTTTCAACTGTTAGGGAATTGAATGCAGATGAAATTTTATGGGTCGATGCTCGCCCTCGTAAGCAATGGGAAGCCGATGGTGTCGACGGATCAGTCTTGTTGAACGATCAGGAAGATTGGATCGATCTCGAATTTGGTTTTATGGGGAAGATGAACGAAGATTTTAAACCAATTGTTGTAGTTTACTGTAATCAGTCTGGCTGCGGATCTTCTAAATATGTCGCGGGGCAATTGCGGGAGAAGCATGGCGAGGCGCTTGGGCTTCAGGTCCTTGTTCTTGAGGGTGGAATCAACGCCCTTAAGTCAGAGAATTAGTTGGGAGCCATTAGCTTCGTTTGCAATTTATTATGACTTGTTTAGGGTTGGATCGTGAAAAGGTTGTTTTGGTTTGTTCTGGATTCATTGGGGATTGGCGGAGCACCAGATGCTGAAAAGTATGGAGATAGTGGTAGCGATACCTTAGGGCATATTTCTGAGTGGTTTGTAAAATATGAAGGGCGGTCCCTAGATCTGCCAAACTTAAGGAGCTTGGGGCTGGGCGCTGCTTACCAGCTGGTCCATCGCCAGCAACCTATGGGATGGTCCGAGGAATGTGTTACTGGAACATTTGCAGCGGCCAGCGAGATTTCCACGGGGAAAGATACTCCAAGCGGACATTGGGAGATGGCTGGGGTTCCGGTGAAATGGGAATGGGCATATTATCCGGATACCCAAGAGAGTTTTCCAAGTGCCTTTTTAAGTGAAATATACTCACAGAGTGGATTGGAGGGTTCGCTCGCCAATTGTCATGCTTCGGGAACTGTCGTGATTGAGAAATATGGGGAGAAAAGTGTGCAGACTGGGATGCCCATCTTTTACACTTCGGCAGACTCAGTTTTTCAAATTGCTGCACACGAGGATCATTTTGGTTTGGAGAGGCTATATCAACTTTGCGAATTGGTTCGCGAGCTTACTCTGGAACCTTTGCTAGGACGTGTTATTGCTCGCCCCTTTGTCGGTGAGTCAGGAGCTTTTAAGAGGACGGAAAACCGTCGTGACTTTGCGGTCCGACCTCCCAAATCAACCGTGCTAGAATTGATTAAAGATGCAGGGCATGAGGTGATTGGGCTGGGGAAGATTGGAGACATCTTTGCCCATGTTGGAATGACTAAAGAAGTGAAAGCCAATGGCCACAATCAGCTTTGGGGAAGGACACGGGAAGCAGCCGCAGAGGGTGGCTTGATCATGACAAATTTTGTGGATTTTGATATGCTTTACGGTCACCGGCGAGATCCACGAGGTTATGGGCTAGCACTTGAAGCATGGGATCGCGAGCTGGGGTGTTTTCTTGAGGAAAGATTACCGGATGATGTTGTCGTGATCACAGCGGATCATGGGAACGACCCCACGTGGGATGGAACTGATCACACTCGTGAACGGGTTCCCGTTTTAATGACGGGTGGGCAATTTTCTGGTCTTAATAATGCGGGGATCCGCGATTCATTCTCGGATATTGGAGCGACAATAGGGAAGTTCTTCGGCGTCGAGGTGGACGAGGGAACCGTAATTGAGTAGTTCCTAGTTATGGCAACTCCGCACCTTGAAGCAGATCCTGATGGATTCGCAGAGACAATTCTTCTCCCGGGAGACCCTTTGCGAGCAAAATTTATCGCGGATCATTTTTTGAAAGACTGTCGAAAAATCAATTCAGTGCGTAATATGTTGGCATACACCGGGTCCTATAAAGGGGTGCCGGTGTCAGTAATGGGGACTGGAATGGGAATCCCTTCTATTTCGATTTATGCCAAGGAGCTTATCACGGAATATGGAGTCAAAAATCTCATCAGAGTAGGAAGTTGCGGGGCCGTGTCCAAAGAGGTGAAGGTGCGCGATGTCTTGATTGGAATGGGGGCTTGCACGGATAGCGGAGTGAATCGGAGCCGATTTGGGGGGCATGATTATTCCGCGATCGCTGATTACGATTTACTGTCGGCTCACGTTGTTGCGGCAGGTGAACTAGGGGTTCCAGTGAGAGTAGGGAACCTTTTTTCAGCGGATCTTTTTTATACTCCTGATGTAGGAATGTTTGATTTAATGGAAAGTATGGGTGTTTTGGGAGTTGAGATGGAGGCTGCAGGTCTTTTTGGTGTCTGTGCGGAATTTGGAGCGAGGGGGATGGCAATTTGTACAGTAAGCGATCACGTGCGGACTGGGGAAACTACTACGAGTGAAGAGCGAGAGGTTAGTTTTACTGCAATGATGGAAGTGGCTCTCGAAGCAACCGTTAAAATCGTCTTATGAGTGATGAACTTCTTATTGAAGAGGCAATGGCAGCTAGATCTGCTTGTTATTGTCCATACTCTTCGTTTCCGGTCAGTGCTGCTTTGCTCGCTGATTCTGGGAATATTTACACGGGAGTTAATGTTGAGAATGCCTCTTACGGCCTCACGATTTGCGCGGAACGAGTCGCGGTCGGTTCTGCGATTGCTGCGGGAGAGCGGGCGTTTGAAAAATTAGTAGTCGTGGTAAGAGGGGCGGGAAGCCCATGCGGGGCCTGTCGTCAGGTGCTCAATGAGTTTGCCCCCGAGCTGTCAATTATAATGGTCGATGAGCTTGGGAAAGTCAGCTCACGAACGACATTATCCGAACTTCTTCCCCAGGCATTTGGTCCTCAATCTCTTTGACCTTGAGCCAAGGCTTAGTGTTTTAAAAGCCGGGATAAAAATTCCTCGGGCGAAATATAACCGCTTTCATCAGTATCAAGGCGGCGCCAAACCGCATCAAAAATAAAATCTGGAAGGTTTCTGACCCCGGGAATGGTCGTATATTCCTCGCGTGATATTAAATCGTCCTCGCCTGCGATGGATGAAAACTTTTGGAGCCTTCTTTGTTCTATCTGCTCCCTCAGGGCAGCGCGGGCCATGGATACTTCGTTTTCGGAGATTTCACCATCTTGGTCTAGATCTATGGAGGTCCGCCTTTTTTCACGCAATTTTGCGCGAAGGTCCCGGATAGCTTGTCGCTCTTCTTCGTCAATAAGATCATCCGAATTTGTATCAAAATGCTTCAGGAATGCCGGGAGAGATCCATTACCAAACACCTTCTCTTTCGCGAATGCATAAGTTGCAATCGTAATAAAAAGAAGGATAAGTGTTCGCATCGGGTTTGATTCTAAAAAAATTAAGCTATCTCTAACAGGCGCTCTCTCTTTAAATCGATCAAACACACTCTTATTCCAATAGGGAAATACTTATTCGAAAAAATTTACTGTTTTTTTCGCTGAGGGAAAATGTCATGTCTTTTCCAGTTCCTGTCAAGCCCGGCGCGGTGATCCAATTTTCAAGATCGACACTTGTCTCAACTTCGTAAAAACGTTCAAGCAAAGAAGGAAACGTTACTTGAACAATTCCTTGTCCGACCGATATGTCTGGCTGAAAAGTTGACGAACCCGAGAGGGGATTGGTTTCAGTTAGGAAGGTTTCAAAATAGTCATCCTGACCATCTTGGTCACTGTCTGCTAGAGTAGGATTGGTTCCATTTTCAAGTTCCTCTTGATCTGGGATTAGATCGCCATCTTGGTCCTTGAGTGGTGTAATGATGAGGTTATCGATGCCAATTCCTTGGGGTTCAGGACTGGCTCCAAAACTTTGTCCAATATTAATTTCTCCAGGTGTGTGGTTGCCAGGCTGGATTTGCCATTCAAACTCCTCGGCAATTTTTCCAATTCCAGTCCGGGAGATACTCTGTTGGCCCACAGGTGTGCTAGGGCCTTGCGCTACACCAACCGGGTTAGATGTCATCCCCGCAGCAATTCCATCAACGGCGGCGAAAGTTCCTTCGTAGCTCAGGAATTCGCGAACGACGCCGTCGATCGCAAGGGCAAGCCCATCGGGTGCACCGTTCTGAATTCCGGAAATTTCTTTAAAGTAGAGAGTGGGTAATCCTGGGGTGTTTGATGGCCCTGGCGTGAATTCGTCTAACGAAATTCTTGATCCATAACTTCGTCCATTGTTTCCGTTGTAAAGTTGAATTGATGGTGTTGCACCGACGAATGCCGGCCCTACAACCACTTCAATGAACTCTCCGACGTCATTTCCACTATTGTCGTAGTGAAATTCATTGATGAAAACATCAGAACTAGTCGAGCCACTCGGAGTCCCGGGTATTATTTTGATTTGTAATACAAATTCATCGCCACTGGCCAAATTAAGATTTCTAAAGTAAGCGGACTTTAATTCGGTGGTTAGTGGGGAAAGTTGACCATTTTGACCTGTGGTAGATGGTTGGAAGTTCAGATCTGGTATGGCAATCTGGTTGCCGTTTTTGATAAGCGACATTTGAAGTCTGTCTTTTGAACCATTCGTGAAGCGTCTCCAATGCTGTGCTTCAAATTCGATTTTTATGGCCGGGATAGATTGATCGGATTCGTTGCGAAAGGTTGTTTGGAATAGTGCCTCTGAAGGGGTCAGGATTCCCAACGCGTTTTGGTAGGATCTTGCGCCGATAAGGCCGGAGCTGCCATCATCAGACCCAATCCAAGCTAGGCCTCCATCTGACCAAGCGGCAAGAGATTGGTTGCCTTCAAATCCCTCGAAATCTTCGATGATGGGGGTGGTTGGATCTAAGAAAGAATAGAAAGAGGAATCGCTGTTTCGAATTTTAACGGAGGCCACACTCCCGATGAATCCGGCTGCTGAAGCTATGATTTCAACGGTTTGATCGCCGTCGTTGACCTTGTCGTTTCTTGGCTGAAGGCTCGTGGTCGCTTGTGTGCTATTTGCCGGTATTGTGAGAATCTTTTGGGTGATCGTAGCCTCCGAGGGGTCGTTCGATTCGAGAGAAACCTGAACAGGGCTTGTAGCGGGTTCAGTGAGGGTCACAGTTACTAAAGAAGCAGGCGAGCTTTCATCAAGAATCGACTGAGCTATGGTAAGATCGAGCTGGAGTCCTTCATCCAATTCAAAGTCTCCGAATACGGGGTAGTGATCCGAAGCTTTGTCGCTGGTTCCCCTGGGAAGAGGGCTGCCTTCCTTTGAGAGGCCGGAATTGGAAGTATCGAACGCGCTGTTGTAAACTTCTGTAGCGGGCGTGCGACGAGCGATGGAGTTCGATACGAGAATGTAATCTAGGATGGTATTAGATCCCCTATAAGTGTTAGTCGTGACGCCGTCTTGTTGACGAAATCCTGGATTTACCAAATCGAGACTAGTAAAGTAATTCGTTGGGTCAGCGAAGTATTTGACATCGTATTCTATATCGTTTCCAAGACGATAGCTTTGCGGAAGGCCGGGGGGCAAGCTATCGAAAACGATGTCGTTTCCGAGAAGATTAAAATCGCCCAACACGAAGATGTTGTCGTTTTTGTCGAGCCCTTGCTCTTCGAGATATTTACGAATTCGAAGCATCTCGACTGCTCGTCGAAATGGGTCATCTTGGTCGAAGCAACATTTCAGGTGGGCAGTTACGATTGTGGGATCATTCTCGGTTCCTGGAACGTCAACGATGACCGCGGCTGCGGCTCGGGTCATGTCATTTGCCCCCGGTGGAGAAATGATGCTTTTACTGGAATTCTCACTAAACGGGAACTTGGATAAAATTACGACACGGCTTCCGGTATCAAGAGCTGTTACTGGAGCGAAGACAAATCGGTAACCCATTCTTTCCGCAAGCTGGTTCAGGGGGCCTTTCAAGTCATTACCGGTCACCTCCTGGAGGGCTAAGACATCGGGGTTGATCCTCGCGATTACGGCCTCCAATTCTTCTCGCCCATTGGCGCCAGTATTCCCAATCCCAGTGAGGACATTGTAGGTGGCAATCCTTATCTCGATAGCGGAGACCGAGGGAATACCTAGCCACAAGATTTGGAAAATGAGGAGAAACCGAGAGAGCATTATCGAGAATTATTAGAAATCAAAGAACTACGCTAAGCTGAAATAAGGAGAGGGTTCGATCCTAGGAAAAGGTTCAGGGTGATGGTCTTTGGTTTGTTTAGTTTGGATCTGGCGGGAAACGGAAAAAGTTCTTAACGACTTCTTCGGTCATTTTTGCCAGCTCATCAATTGAGAGGTTACGTTGACGCGCGATCGCTTCTGCTGTGATACGAGTAAAGCTCGGCTCACATCGCTTCCCGCGATAGGGCGTTGGAGATAAATAGGGCGCATCGGTCTCCACCATAAAGGACTTGTCAGGAACGGCCTGAATTGTCTCGACGACAGTGTGGGCATTCTTGAAGGTTGCGATTCCTGTGAATGAAATAATACCGCCCAACTCAAAGACTCGTTCCGCTAGTTTAGGTGGCCCCGGGAAACAGTGGAAGACGGCGCGGACGTGGTCGGAGTAGTCGGCGTAGATTTTGAGGGAATCGTCGAAGCTGGCGCTGCCTGATTTATCGCGAGTGTGGATGACGATGTTGAGACCGGCAGTCTTTGCGATCTCGAAATGACGGCGGAGGAAGTCGCGTTGGCGGGCGTGGTAGTCTTCGTTGGACCAGCCGTCTGGAGCGGGATGGAAGTAGTCGAGACCGGTCTCGCCAATCGCGGCGACTTTTGGATTGGCGAGGTGGGGGCCGAGGAAGGATTCGAATTCGTCGTGTGTTTCGTGGACATCGCAAGGGTGGATGCCAATGCAGGCGGAGACACCGGGGTGGTCGTGCGCGATCTGAAGATTGATGGCGAGATCGGACTCGTTCGTGGCGAGCGTTATCATGCGGTGAACGCCATTCTCCGTGGCGCGCGAGATGATGTCGGGAATTTCTTCGGGTGAGAATCTCTGAGAGCCGAGGTGGCAATGCGAGTCGGTGATCATTTACGACTGAAGGTGGGACTTCTCTTTACTGAAGATGGCATAAGGAACAAAGAGGATGGCAGCTCCAAGCATCAGGCTGGTGAAGAACCAATAGTAGGCCGGGCCTTCGAGCTTTGGTTGACCACCAGTGTAGGCAGTTTTGGTAATCAGAGAGTCGGATTCCTCAGTCTCTTCTGCGACCCCGAGAAATTCCCTTCGTTTTTCGAGCCAGGTTTTTTTGGTCGATTTTTCTCCGGCGGGAAGGGCTTTGTCGGGAGCCTCCATGATGAAGCCGATATCCCATTTGGTGCCGGACTCTTTATCAGGTCCGTCACTGGCGAGACGAGCGGTGCGAGAAGCAAGTCTCGTGTAAGTGATCTCAGATCCCCACCTATCGGTAAGGCCAGAGAGAAGCGGCTTGGCTTCTTCGGTGGTAGGAAGGGTAAGGTCGTTTTCTTCTGCCCAGACGGTGATCAAACTTGCGGCATGGTCTATTTTTTCCTGGTCAGGGAGTTGGCGTTTGGAGGTTTTTCCCTCTTTGCGGGTGATGATGATATCGTCCTCGTTGCCAACTGTTCCATCAAATCCAGGATGGGAGTGCTCGCCGTCTTTGAGTTCTTCCGCAAATGCGATCACGGGGTCATCGACCTGAATGACGGAATTAACAAATTCGGTGATTTGGTTGCCGAATGAGACCGAGAGAAGGAAGATGGCCATGATGAGTGACTTCATATTTCGTGGAGCCTGAGTATAGGAATACTCCAGGCAAACGATTGAGACCATGACTTCGGCTGCGGTTAGAAAGAGATAGGCAAGGAATTGCCAACCGATATTTGGAGTGTTGCCTTCTGAGATTGAAACTTGGATGAGAGCAATAATGGAGAAGGCGAAGACGGTGATGAAGAGGCCCACACCGATTTTTCGGAGGGGGGTGAGTTTAATGAACTTCTCGAGAGTGGGGTAGACGAAAAAAGTAAAGAGGGGAACAAGAGTGAGAATCAGAACGGAGTTGATCGATTGAATTTGAGAGGGAAGCCAATCAATCACAAAATGCCGATCCATATCCTGAGATTGGAAGACCCATGAGGATCCGGTTTGGTCGAAGAGAGCCCAGAAAAAGGCCACAAAGAAATAGAGAGGAAGGAGGCGAAGGATGACTCCGAGACCTTCCTTCGAGCAGAGTTCTCGTTTGAATTTTTTGGAATCCGGTTGGATGTGGATGAATTTTTTTCGGCCAAGCCAGAAAAAGAGGGTGGCGATGGCCATGAGGACACCGGGGATTCCAAACGCGAGGTGAGGGCCGTGCCACTCAAGAATCCATGGGGTGGCGAGCATGGAGAGGAAAGCCCCAAGATTGATGGAGAAGTAGAACCAATTGAAGACCTTGGTGAGAAGGTGTTGGTTGGATTTGCCGAATTGATCACCGACGTGGGCTGAGACGCAGGGCTTGATCCCACCTGATCCGACGCAGATGAGGGAAAGTCCCGCGAAAAGCCACCAGCCAGCGGAGCCTGATACTCCCATCAAGGCGAGGCAGGCATGTCCGACGCAATAGACGATACTGAGCCAAATGATGACGCGGTATTTACCGAAAAAGAAATCGGCCAAAAGAGCGCCGAAGAATGGCGTGGCGTAGACCCACTTGTTGAATTTGTGGTAATTCTCACTCGCGAGCACCTCCGACATTTGTTCGGTCGGGGCGTCTCCCATGAGCCAAAGGTATTGCACCATGAAGATGGAGAGGATCGCCTTCATTCCATAGAAGGAGAAGCGTTCAGCAGCCTCGTTTGCGATGATGTAGGGAATTCCGCCGGGCATTCCGGAGGTTTCTGTGGGAGTGGTCCGGTAGTCTTGGCTCAAAGTGATAAAGTTTGGTTGAGCATCATTTCATGCCATCCGGCCCGTGGGTCAACTACGGAATTGGGAACCGGCTAATGAAATTGAGGTTAGCATTTACCTGACGTCCTTCTTCTACCACTCGATAGCAGCAGCGGCCCAAGTCAGGCCAGCTCCGAACGCGACCATCACTACGTTGTCTCCACGCTTCATTTTTCCTTCGCGGTGAGCTTCGTCCAGCGCAATGGCAATAGCGGCGGCGGAGGTATTACCGTATTTATGCAGATTGACGAAGACTCGATCGTTAGGAACAGCAAGACGAGAGGCGATGGCGTCAATGATTCTTAGATTAGCTTGGTGGGGGATGACGATAGCGATGTCGTCGGGCTCTAATCCGGCTCTCTCGATGACAAAGTTTGCTGAGTTTTTCATGCGGGTAACGGCATGTTTGAAAACTTCTTTGCCCAACATGGCAAGAGTTGCGAGACCTTCTCCGGCATTGTTAATGGTGATGGGGCAGGCGGAACCACCGCCCGGGATATTTAGAAGATGAGTCTGTTTTCCGTCCGTTCCGATATCGGTAGCCAGAATACGGCCTTCGCCTTCTTTTGAGGCTCGTAAGACGGCGGCTCCTGCTCCATCACCAAAAAGAACACAGGTGGTGCGATCCTCCCAGTTTACGAAGGCTGAGAGTTTTTCTGCTCCGATGATGAGTGCGTTGTGGAACGCGCCGGACTCGATCATGCGTTTCGCGATTTTCATCGCGTAAAGAAAGCCAGAGCAAGCTGCCGAGATGTCAAAGGCGACGGCCTTGGTTGCTCCAAGTTGTTGTTGGACGTAGCAGGCCGTGGCGGGGGTAAGTGTGTCCGGAGTTATTGTGGCGACAATAATAAGGTCTAGGTCTTCCGCTGCTATGCCGGCTTGCTCGAGGGCTTTTTGGCCAGCCTTTGATCCGAGGTGGGAGGTTGATTCTCCTTCGCCTGCGATCCGACGCTCCTTGATTCCGGTCCGGGTCACAATCCACTCATCGGAGGTTTCAACGAATTTTGAGAGGTCGTCGTTGGTCAGGATCTTCTCGGGGAGATAACTTCCTGTGCCTGCGATAGTGACGCCTTGTGCCATGGGGCGAGTGAAGGCGAGGAATGCTTGCGCCGCAAGCCTTGAAAAGGAAGTATTTTAGATTTCTTAAGTCCCTTGCGGACTTGAGAAACGGGACTACCATCCGGAAATGACTGTAGAATGCACGGCCCAAAGTTGCAGAGCCCCAGACTGGATGGGTGCCTCCCTGAAGTTCGCCGGCATTTACAACATACTTTTCGGGTTATGGGTGATCGGTTGGCCTAGTGCATGGTTTGAGATCTCGGGCATGGAAGTTCCTCGCTATCCATTTCTTTGGCAATGCGTTGGAATGATTGTGGGGGTTTATGGTGTGGGATATCTGGCTGCAGCTGCCGCACCGCTCAGGCACTGGCCTATCGTTTTGGTTGGCTTTCTCGGGAAAGTGTTTGGCCCCATAGGCTTCATCTGGGCCGCGTCGCAGGGAGAGTTGCCCTGGCAAGCTGGTTGGATGATTGTTTTTAATGATCTCGTTTGGCTCGTCCCATTTGCCATGATCTTGTGGGCTGCAGCTTGTCTGATGGTGGGCCGTCCCGCCGTTGGTGCGCCAATGCCGTTGGAAAGTGCAGCGAAGGCTTTCCGACTTACTTCAGGTGAGACTTTATTAGAAGCTTCCGAGAAAGATCAACTTGCGATCGTTTTTTTGAGGCACTTTGGGTGCACCTTCACGAGACAGCTTTTGCGAAATCTTCGTGAAATGCATGAGCGCGCGGAGGAGGAGGGATCCCGTTTGATCCTCGTTCATATGCTGCAGGAAGGGGAGGAAAAGGAATTTGTTGATACCGATGGGGTGGCTAGGATCGCAGATCCCCGGTGTGATCTCTATCGAGCCTTTGGTTTGGGGAAGGGGGGATTCCTTGAGCTTTTTGGTCCTAAAGTTTGGTATCGCGGTGCGGTTGCTTTCTTCCGGGGTTGTGGAGTTGGGATGTTGAAAGGGGATGGTTTGCAAATGCCAGGAGCCTTCCTCTTTAGGGATGGTAAAATCTATGAAGAGCAAAAAGCACAGTCCGCAGCTGATCTTCCCAATGTTGAGGCCCTCTTCGGGGCTCGAACCTAGGAGTCTCCATCAAGGAGATTGCCGAGGCCGCCAAGGACTGATCCTTCGCCTTTTCCAGAAGCTCCGCCTGCTCCAATGATTCGATCCGCCAACCGTGAGAATGGTAGGGATTGGAGATAGACTGTTCCATGACCACGAAGGGTGGCTAGGAAGAGCCCTTCTCCGCCAAAAAACATACTCTTTAAACTGCCCGCACGCTCGATGTTGTAATCGATCTTTGGCGAGAAACCCACAAGACAACCCGTGTCTACGCGGAGCGTTTCGCCTTTCAGTTCTTTTTTAATGACGTGGCCACCAGCGTGGATAAACGCCATACCATCACCCTCAAGTTTTTGAAGAATAAATCCCTCACCTCCGAAGAAACCTGCACCGATTTTGCGATTGAATGCGATGGAGACTCGCGTGCCGTAAGCGGCACAAAGGAAGGCATCTTTTTGGCATAATAGCTCACCTCCAAATTCTGCCATGTTAATTGGAATGATTTTGCCGGGATAAGGTGCTGCAAAAGCAACTCGACGCTTGCCTGATGCTCCTGCGTGAGAAAAGTGGGTCATGAAGATTGATTCTCCTGTAATGGCCCGTTTTCCTGCTGAGAGAAGCTTACCCATCATGCCTTGACTGGGCTCGGACCCATCCCCCATTTTAGCCTCAAACGTGATCTCTTCTTCGAGATAGTTCATGGCGCCGGCTTCCGCGATCACCGTTTCGCTTGGATCTAGTTCGACTTCGACGATTTGCATATCTCCGCCCATGATTTCGTAATCGATTTCGTGGCACTTTTGACCGGCAGTGTTGGGAATTTCTCTCTCCGATGGAAGGGGTGGGGCTGGAGTTCCGCTAGCGGTATTTTGGAATAATTGTGGCATTAAATCACCGGCAGGAGCCCAATCCTTCATTCCGTCCGTCCAAAGCCGGGTTTGTGGCCCGATTTCTCCAGACTTAACGAGTGCATGAATTTCTGCGTCTGAAATTTGTTTAGGACGACTTTCTTGATCTGCGTAGTGCCATTTTTTCATGGCGTCGGCCTAAAGAAGCGAAGTTGTCCTGACAAGGTTTTTCCAAGGAAATAAATGCTGAAGCGAGCTGGAATTAGAGGTATTTGTTTTGATCGTAATCATTTTCATTTTAAAGCGTGATAGAACTGATCTTGTAGGTGAGGCCAGTGTCCGTATGCTTAAGGAGTGGTCACCATGAGAAAAACGCGGATCATTTGCACTCTCGGACCCGCGACCGAGTCTCCCGAAAAGCTACGTCAGATGATTGCTGCCGGGGCGGATGTCTTTCGCTTGAACATGAGTCATGCAAAGCATGCTTGGTGCCGCGAGGTTGTGCCTAGAATTAGAGAAGCTTCTGACGAAATGGGTCGACCGGTAGGAGTTCTTTTTGACCTGCAAGGACCATCAATACGAACCGGTGACGTAGAAGAAAAAATCGAATTGAATAAGGGAGATCTCGTCGAGTTTCGCAATCAGGGGGTAGAGGCGAATCTCGAAAAATCAACGACGGTAAATTACCCGGGCTTGATGTCCGATGTTGGAGAGGGGGACGATCTAACCGTCGATAATGGAGAGCTTTTGATGAAAGTTGAACGAATCGATGAAGATCGTCTGGTTTGTAGCGTCATCACTTCGGGACTCATGGGTTCACGCCGTCATATCAACTTGCCTGGCGTCCGCCTGAATCTTCCGGCTCTAACCGAGAAAGATATTTCTGACATTGGGGTGGCAGCCGAATGCGAGGCTGATTTTGTGGCGGGTTCTTTTGTGCGCGACGCCGGACATGTTCGTAAACTGCGAGCTGCTCTTGAGGCTGAAGGAAGTGAAGCTGAAATTGTTTCAAAGCTAGAAGACCAGGAGGCGATTCGTCATCTAGACGATATCATTCAAGAATCTGATATCATAATGGTTGCTCGAGGTGATTTAGGAATCGAGGTTCACGTGGAGGAGCTTCCTATCATTCAGCGGCGGATCGTGAAGCGCTGCCATCAGCTTGGTCGCCGGGTTATCGTTGCCACTCACATGTTGGAATCAATGACGGAAAATCCAACGCCAACCCGGGCCGAGGTAACCGATGTCTCGAATGCCGTTTATGAGGAGGCTGATGCCATCATGCTCTCCGGAGAAACCACAGTGGGGAAATATCCGATCCGCTGTGTTCAGCTCATGGACCGAGTTGCGAGGCGAATCGAGCGCTCGGGTGGTTTGGGTTACGGAAAAGAGGCGACGCTCAGAACGGAAAAGCAAAAAGTGATTCAGGCTGCATGCGGTTTGGCAGACTCCATCCCGCATGCTCTCCTCGCGGTTTTCACCCGATCAGGATTCACCGCACACCAAGCAGCGCTCTTGCGGCCGCGGAGCCCAATTTTTGCCTTCACTCCACAGTCGTCACTTTGCTCAAAGTTCACCCTTTCGCGAGGAGTAAGGTCTTTCAAAGTGAAGTTTGATGAACAGCCGCGTAAGACAATAGCTAACGCCATCCACTTTTTGCAGCAGGAAAGGGAGCTTGAGGAGGGCACTCCGATTATTGTGGTTTCGGAAATCCACCGTGAGGGAGCAGCTGTTGATGTCATCCTTGTTGAGCACTCCTGATGCTAGTATGATTTTGCCTAATCTTGCGACTTTGTGAAAAAAATCACAAAGTGGTTGAGGCTTGGCCCTTCAAGGCTATTCTCCTTGCGACGTCATGACGGAAGAAAATCTTACGGTCTCTCAAGCCGCCTACGATTCCAAGATCGAAGGGAACATCATTATCACGCGAGTTGATGCCGCTATCAACTGGATGCGGAAAAACTCGCTCTGGCCCATGCCAATGGGGCTCGCTTGCTGTGCGATTGAGCTCATGGCGACTGCTTCTTCTCGATTCGACATCTCTCGGTTTGGGGCTGAGGTTATGCGCTTTTCGCCCCGCCAGGCCGACGTCATGATCGTCGCTGGCACTGTGACTTACAAGATGGCTCTCGCGGTAAAGAGGATCTGGGATCAGATGCCTGAACCCAAGTGGTGCATCGCGATGGGGGCATGTGCCTCTTCCGGGGGGATGTATCGCAGCTACGCGGTTCTTCAGGGGATTGACCGTCTCATTCCGGTTGATGTGTATATCTCTGGATGCCCGCCCCGTCCGGAGGCTCTAATCGAAGGTCTGATGAAGCTTCAGCGGAAGATCGAGAGTGAAGAGTCATTCAAGAGTCAGAAGCAGGAACCAGTTACCGCTTAATTTACAACCCCATGAGTATCGAAACTGACCTCCAAGCTCTCGGGCAAAAAAAGCATGTCGAATTTCGTGGCGAGACTACGATTAATGTTGGTCTCTCTGCGCTCTATCCAATCCTCGAGCGCTGCAAGGAACTTGGGTATGAAATGTTGCTCGATATTTCCAGCCTCGATCATCTGGGTGAAGAACCGCGCTTTGAGATGGTCTACGAATTAGCAACGCTCGACGATTCAAAGCACTTGCGCGTGAAGACGAAGTTGGCTGAAGGAGTCGATGTTCCGTCTGCGGTCCCTCTTTGGAAAACTGCGAATTGGCACGAGCGGGAAGTCTACGACATGATGGGTATTAAATTTTCGAATCACCCCAATATGGAAAGAATCTTGATGTGGGAGGGCTTCCCTTATTTCCCGCTCCGGAAGGATTTCCCCCTTGCTGGCAAGGAAAGTGAGATGCCGGATGTTGCTTTTAGCGGAGTTTCTCCGCTTGAGGGCGGGCCATTTGTGACGAGCCCTGGTTCAACTCGTGAGTCAGGCGAGCCCCGAGCAAAGGGCGAAAGCTAGTGGCCTCCCGTCCTGGTTTTAGAAAGTCGTTCTAGTTTTGGAACGGCTTTTTTGTGTCGGGATGCAAATTGCGGGCATTGACACGGTGGGCCTGAGAGCTATTTTTCCGCGCCATTTAATTTCAATCAAATACTATGAGCGAACCTCAAACACAATCGTTTCAAGCCGAAGTCCGTCAACTCCTTGATATCGTTATCCACTCTCTTTACACCGATAAGGAAATTTTCGTCCGCGAGCTCATTTCGAACGCTTCCGATTCTCTCGAAAAGCTCCGCCTCAAGGAATTGACTGAGAAAGGGATTTATCAGGGGGATCTGCCTCTTGAAATCAATATTGCTACCGATGAGGAAGCAGGGACTATTACAATCACTGATCATGGTATTGGAATGACTAGTGACGAGTTGACTGACAACCTAGGAACTATTGCTCGTTCTGGATCCAAGGAGTTTTTGGAAGCTCTTAAAGAAAAGGGTGATGGTAATGCTTCCGTGATTGGGCAATTCGGGGTCGGGTTTTATTCTGCTTTCATGGCGGCTGCAAAGGTCGAGGTTTATACACACTCGTGGGATGAATCTGCAGGAAGTCTCAAGTGGGAAAGCGATGGCCAAAGCGGATATACGATCTCTGAAGCTCAGGACGAGAAGCGGGGTGCCCGTATCGTTATTCATCTTAAAGAAGACGAAAAAGACTTCGCGAAAGAAGATACTTTGAAAGGGATTATCGACAAACATTCCCGCTTCGTGTCCTTCCCGCTGAGTTTGAACGGAGAGCGTGTGAATACAGTCGAGGCAATTTGGCTAAAGTCGAAAAGCGACATTAAAGAGGAGGATTATAAAGAGTTCTATCAATACTGTGCCCATGCGGTTGATGAACCTCGCCACACCCTGCATTTTAGTGCTGATGCTCCCATTAACATTAACGCTCTTCTTTTCACACCTGACGAAAACCATGAGCGCCTTGGTTTTGGTCAAATGAAGGCTGGGGTTTCCCTCTATTGTCGCAAGGTTTTGATTGATGCCGAGCCGCAAGGGCTTCTTCCCGAGTGGATGCGCTTTGTGAAAGGGGTCGTCGATTCTGAAGACCTCCCTCTTAACATTTCCCGGGAGTCGATGCAGGACAGTGCCCTCGTGAAGAAGCTCAACACTCTGCTTACAAAACGCTTTATTAAGCATATCGCTAAGGATGCGAAGGCTAGTCCTGAAAAACACGAAGAGTTTCATGAACGCTTTAGCCGCTTCCTCAAAGAGGGTATCGCAACAGGTTTTGAACATCATGAAGCACTCGCAGAGTTACTTCGGTTCGAGTCGAGCATGACTGATGAAGGTAAGAAAACTTCCTTCGACGACTACCTAACTCGTGCAAAGGAAGATCAAGATTCTATCTACTATTTGGTAGGAATTGATCGTAAGTCGATGGAGGCTGGACCCTATCTGGAGGCTTTCCAAAAACGTGGGATCGAAGTCATTTTCCTTACCGATAATATTGATGATTACATCATGGAGACACTTCGTGAGTTCAAGGGGAAGAAGTTAGTTAGTGCCGACCGCGCTGAGATTGATCTTGATGAATTACCTGATGAGGAAGCCAAACTAAGCGAGGAGGAAAGCAAAGAGCTTGTTGAGTGGCTTAGTAAGACTCTAGGCGATAAGGTTGAAAGTGTAGATATGGGTAAACGCCTCGTTTCACACCCCGTGGTGGCTCTGACTCCTCAGGATGCCCCCAGTGGGCAGATGCGTGCTATGATGGAAGCGATGGGGCAGGGATCACCAGAGCCCAAGGCTCGACTCGAGTTCAATCCCAATCATGAATTAGTGGCCAAGCTCAATTCACTTCGGAAGGAAGACTCAGAGGTCGCCTCCCAGGTTGCTGGGCAGTTGGCCGATAACGCTCTGATGGCAGCGGGAATGGTTAAAGATCCCTCTTCCATAATTGCTGGAATGAATTCATTGCTCGGTTCCCTGATGAAATAAAGTGGTGCGACATCCTCAGTCGGATCCAGGTTTCTGCAGTTCGTTTAGCATTCGCTCCAGTCGTGTCGCGGCGTCACCTGCTGGAAGGAAGGCGCTTAAGCGCTCGGCCCAAAGTGGGAATGCCATTGGGGTGAGACGCCGAGTTTCGATGAGGTGGAAGGGGCGTTCTTGAATGGAAGAAAGAGTCGCTTGCAATCGCCCTAGCTCTAGTTGGTGTTCCAAGATTTCGCGGCGTGATTGTTCGAGAAGTAAGTTGTCGGGGTCGTAGCGTGTGAAAACTTCAAAGAGGAGATTTGCTGAGACTTGAAGATCACGAGTCGGTTTTCTTTTTCCAGGCATATCGGGAATGAGGAGGCCGGCGACTCTGGCGACATAACGAAATTGGCGTCGGGCCATCTCTGCTGTATTCATGCACTCTAGTAGATCTTCAAGGAGGTTTTCAGTTGTCAGTGCCTTCCTGAGGGTGGTTTCGTCAAGTGAGAGCCCCTTTAAGGATCCGAGGCAAAATCCGTAATCGTTTTGAGTTACGTTAATCGATTCGCCGGAAACTCTTGAGAGTCGAAAAGCAATCAAGGCACCCAAACCTTCGTTCACCAATCGACCTGCAAAAGCATAAATAAACAAGTGTTCACCCTCTCTGGTTCGAGTGAATTCGATAAGGAGCTCCCTGTCCGAAGGTAGTGCTGACCATGATTTCTGAATCTTAAGAATAGGCGCGACAGCTTTAAGTTCGGGGCTTTCAAGTGAACTGTGCAGGCTTCTTGCGACAGCGTGCGAAAGTTCGGAGGAAAGCGGCATTTTGCTGCCTCCCCAAATGGCGACCTCTCCTTTAGTTATTTTAGTGGCTGCTCTCACTGTAGCGGTGAGCTTATGGAAGCGGATAAGCTCGAGACGACGACCCGCGAAGATAAATTGCTTTCCAGTCTTCAACTTGGAAGCGAAACCCTCCTCAACACTCCCGAGACTTCGTCCACCCACAAACTTAATGAGAACGGAAGTGTCGGAAGTGATGGTTCCGATATTCATCCGGTGGAGCTGGGCCGTTTTTTTATTAGTGACGGTTAGAAGTCCATCGATAATTTCTGCTTTCTGGTATTGTGGGTAAGCCGAGAGGGGACCTCCATTAGTGAGAAACATGATGGCCCAATTCCATTCGGCTTCGGTGAGATCGGCATAACTGAAAGCGGAAAAAATTTCTTTTTTAAGTTCTTCGGGTGACGTCGGTTCGCCAAGTACGATTGTTGTTAGATGTTGGGTGAGGACATCAAGTGGTTTTCTAAGTAATATCCGTGACTCAATTTCTTTGTTGTGCCACGCATCGCGCGCGGCAGAGTACTCGATCAGCTCAAGAGCATTTGTTGGGACGCAAATAATTTTAGAAACCTCGCCGGGTGAGTGGCCCGAGCGACCAGCTCGTTGGGTGAGTCGGGCGATACCTTTAGGTGATCCAATTTGGATCACTTGATCTACCGGTGAAAAATCGACCCCAAGATCGAGTGAAGATGTGCAGATGACACACCGAAGAGAGCCATCTTTGAGGCCGAGTTCGACAAGCCCTCTCTCATCACGGCTCAATGAACCATGATGGATTGCAATGACCTCTGCCCAGTCAGGTTTGGCCTCTCGGATTTCCTGATACCAGATTTCGGCTTGAGATCGGGTATTGGTAAAGACAAGAGTTGTTTGAGCTTTCTCCAGTTGTTTCGCGACTCTTTTAACTGATTTGATTCCCAAATGACCTGACCATGGAAATGATTCAATTTCATCTGGAATGAGGGTCGTGATTTCGATCTTTTTGTCTTGGTTCGCTGCAATTAATTTGTGAGGGCGGTGATCCATGAGCGGCTTGGCCGCTTCCTCTAAGTTGCCCAGTGTAGCAGAGAGTCCCCAAATCCTCAACTTAGGCAACCAGGTTCGAAGTCGCGTGACGCAAAGTTCGGTTTGGATCCCGCGCTTGGTTCCGAGGAGTTCATGCCATTCATCAATTATGATACATTTTAGGTGAGAAAGTTTCTCTCTGGTATCAGCATAAGTGAGAAGGAGCGAAAGTGACTCGGGCGTCGTGACGAGGCAGTAGGGAAATCTCTCTCGTAATTTTGATTTTCGATAGGAAGAGGTATCTCCGGTTCTCGCTTCGATAGACCAATCTAGTCCCATTCCCTCGATCGGTTCCCTCAAGGATTGAAGAGTGTCATTTGCAAGAGCTCGTAGAGGAGTGATCCAGAGGACCTCGCAATGTTGGGGAGTTTTTCCTTTTTCTAAAACTTCAGAAATCGGACCTAACCAAACAGAAAGGGTCTTCCCGAATCCAGTGGGGGCGTGAAGTAAACCTGATTCGCCATCAAGATAGTGTTGCCATGTCTCAGTCTGAAACGAGAAGGGCTTCCAGCTTTTACCTTTAAACCATTCAGAAATTTTGGGGTGTAGGTCTCTCAATTTGTCTCAGGTTTAGATCAAAGTATCCCGGATTTCAGGAAGAGCCAGTGAGCACTTGACCGCAAGTCTTTCTTTGTTAGGTTCCGCCCGCCGGAGCAAATCAAGGAGGGTTGGCTGAGCTCGGTTTAAGGCGCTCGATTCGAAATCGAGTGATGCAGTGATGTATCCGTGGGTTCGAATCCCACACCCTCCGCCATTCTTCGAGGGTTCAGCGGCATCGCGCTGCGTAAGGCCGAGAATGGCAGAAGGGTCCTTAGCGAAGGGTTTCCAGACAAAACTGAAGGGACTTAGCTTTTCCCAAAGCAACGCTACAACAAGCAACCCGAGGAAGAAAAAATGAAAATGATCTGTCCAGATTCTGCGTCACCGGCTGTAGTCAGGCTATGAACGATCGTCCGGTGCAGAGGAGCCCTTTTACGATTTCCGCGAGGCGATCCCTCCTTCAATTGTTTTCGTCTTTCCTGGTGACTGAAACGATCCTGATGTTTGCGCTGCTGGCTTTTGTGCCGGCAGCCTTCGGCCAAGCGCCCCCTCCCGGCGGCGATATCCTTACCAAAGACCTCAGTCTGGACCTTGGTCAGTTGAAATCGCACTTTAAACCGATCTTTGAAGAATTTGGGGAGCACAGTAAGACAAAAATAGAGGTGGTGGCCGGACCCGAGGCTGTTGAGATGAGAAAC
>MDTB01209088.1_pt1 | contig 37813 bp, 42 predicted proteins | sample 811161 | NCBI WGS metagenome assembly MDTB01 (sample SAMN05326650, study PRJNA326480) | marine metagenome | isolation source: seawater | place: Mediterranean Sea | collected 2009 | reverse complement strand
TAAATAAAGTAAAAAAAAAAATTAAAAAAAAATTAAGTAAACAAAAAAAAATTTTCGGTAACAAAAATGTTTTTGGACAAATGCCAGATTGGAATCCAGCAGAGATTATAGGTGAATATCCCAGACCATTAGCTTATTCATTATATAAAAAACTTATAACAAATCATTCCTGGGCAAGAGCAAGAGAGTTAATGGGTTATAGAAAATTAACATACAAACAACTTATGTTTTCTTTAGCAAGACAACCTTATATAGACACAAGATTAAGTTTTAATTCTTTTTTACCTGAAAATTTAAATAAAAATATTAGTAAAAAACTTATAAATTATTGGCTTGATCAATTAAAATTAAAACCATTTTTGCATGATAAAGTAGAAAGTGAAATTGCTATAACCTGCTTTTCTTTTGATTTTTTTAAAAAATTGTCAATCTCGCCATTGAAAAATGAAGAAAAAATAATTTTTTATAAAGAATTAAAAAAAATTTTTTCTAATTATTTTAAATCAAATGATCCTGGAAGTATTGAATATAATTTTAATAAAATAAAAAAATTAGAACAAAAGCAAAAGAACTATTCAAACAATACGCCGCAAAAAGATATTATTAATGATTGTATAAAATACGGATGTGTTCCCTTTTCTATATTGGCTAGACATGCATTTATAGCTACTTCCGTAATTAACTCACTTGAAAATAAGAAAGTTATATCAAATTCTAATAAAGAAAAATTTCTAAGTAGTATAAAAACGATATCTAGTGATATAATTGATGATAATTTTAAACTTTATAAAAAAAAAATAACAAAGAAAGATTTTATGAATAAATATGGTCACTTAAGACCTGGAACATATGATATTACCTCAAAATGTTATAGTGAGACAAATTACTTTAATAAAAAAATTATTTCGAAAAATAAAAAAATAAAAAAAAGTTTTAAAATAAACAAAAATATTCTATTAAAAATAAAACTTCTGCTAAAAAAAGAGAAACTGAATATTACTAGTCTAAATTTATTGAATTATGTAAAAAAATCTCTCTCATTGAGAGAGTATGCAAAATTTATTTTTACTAAAAATATAAGTATCTTGCTAAATAAAATAGTTCTTGATGGAAAAAAAATTGGTTTGAAAAGAGAAGATCTTTCATTTTTAGATATAAATGATTGTGAGGGTTTAATTAAAAAAAAAGCAAAAAAATATAGGAAAATAATTGATAATAATAAAATAAAAAATAAAAAATTTGAATTAGTAAAATTACCACAAATTATTTACGATACCAGCGCACCATTTATAATTCCTTTTCAATCAAATAAACCAAATTATATTACTAGTAAAAAAATTACTTCTGAACTTTTAATAGTAAATTCTGAATTAAATATAAAAATAAATAATAAAATAAATAATAAAATAATAGCTATAGAAAATGCCGACCCAGGTTACGACTGGTTATTTTCGTACAAAATTTCAGGTCTTATAACTAAGTTTGGTGGTGTAAATTCTCATATGGCAATAAGATGTAGAGAATTTGGATTACCAGCAGCGATAGGATGCGGAGAACATTTATTTGATAAAATAATAACGCAAAATCAAATAGTATTAGATTGTAAATTAAATAAAATAGATTTTATAGACATGTAATGAAAATGAAAAAACGAACAATAATAATTTCGTTAGGCATAGAATTTATAAAAAAAAGAAAAGAATACCGAGAGTATATAGACTCAGAACTAATTAAGTTAATTAATTCGTGTGGTTACAATGTATATCTTTTAAATAATTTTTATCATTCAAATTATAATATAAATAATGAAAAATATATTAGTTATATAATTAAGAAACTTAATGTTTGTGGGATAATATTGCCTGGAGGAGCAGATTTTGGAATTTATAAAAAAAGAGACCAAACAGAACTATATCTTATAAGATTAAGTATAAGAAAAAATATTCCATTACTTGGTATTTGTAGGGGCCTACAAATAATAAATTTATTTTTTAAAGGAAAACACAAAAAAATAAAAAATCACGTAAAAAAAATAAATAAAATTGAAATTTATCAAAAATATTTGAATATTAAATGTTATCATAATAATTCTATAAGCAAAATTGGGAGTGATCTCAAAATATTATCTAAAAGTAAAGACGGTTGCATTGAATCTATAAAGCATAAAAAATATAGTATTTATGGATGGATGTGGCACCCTGAAAGAAATTTAAAATACAAAATTTATTTTACTAAGGAATTGAAAAAAATTTTTAATTAATGAATGCAATTATCTTAGTAGCTGGAAGAGGAAGTAGATTAAATCGTTACACAAAATATAACCCAAAAGCATTAATAAAATTTAAAAATAATACACTTCTTCAAAATCAAATAAATAATCTAAATATAAATAATATCAACAATATTTGTCTTATAACTGGTTATATGAAAGATAAATTTATAAAATATAAAGTAAAAAAAATTTATAATAAAAATTGGAGAAAGTCTAACATGATATATTCTTTATTATTGGCAAAAAAAATATTACTTAGAAAGGAATGTATAATTTCTTATGGCGACATTTTTTATGAAAGCAATGCGATAAGTAAACTTAAAAATTGCAAATCTAATTTTTGTTTATTAAATAATAAAAATTACTTAAAGAATTGGCAAAGCAGGTATAAAAATCCATTAAAAGATTTAGAGACTTTCAAATTTGATAAGAAAAATTTTATTACCGAGATAGGAAATAAAACAAAAAAATATCATGATATAAGAGGCCAGTTCATGGGCCTGTTCAAAACTAAACCTATGGTTTGGAAAAAAATATTTACTTTTATTTCAAGTAGAAAATTGAATATACAAAATATTTCTACAACGGAATTTTTAAATTATTTTATAACTAATAAAATATTAAAAATAAAAGTAATTAATTATACTAACAAATGGTATGAAGTTGATAATAGCAATGATTTAATTTATTTAAAAAAGGATAATTAAATTTTCAAATTTTATGAAAAAAAAACTCATAGTTATTACCTCTGGATCTGGAAACAGTGGAACTGGCGCAATACATGATTATCTATCAAATAGACCAGATTTTAACTCTCCTTTCTTTGGTCAGGAATTTAGATTAATCTCAGATCCTTACGGAATTGAAAACTTATATAATAATTTTTTTCATAATTTTTCAATTAATAATTCCTCAGAAGCATTAGATCAATTTAAACAATATTCTTTGGATTTTTTAAAAATAAAATATAGAGATAAAAAAATTATTTATAATGAAAAAAACTTTTTAAATGAGGTATCTAATTATATAAAAAATATTAAAAAATTAGAATATTCGGGTTATCCTCAATATAAAAGAGTATCCAAAAGTAATACTATAAATACAGTTTTCAAAATTAAAAAAATTTTCATGAAGATGAAAAATCATGAATTTCATGAAAATAAAATGTTTTTGTCAGTGAAAGAAAAGGAATTTATTAAATCTACAAAAAATTTTTTAACTTCCATAATGTCAATTAATTTAAAAGAAAAAAAAAATAACAAAAATATAATATTAGACCAATCAACAAATTTTTGGAAACCTGAAATTGCATTAAAATATTTTAATAGTCCAAAAATATTGCTAATAAATCGAGATCCCAGAGGAGTGTATTATAGTATGAGATCAAGACAATCTTTCTCGTATCCAGGATATGATATAAATTTATTCGTTCATTGGTACCAAAATATTATGGATCGGAGAAAAATTGTAACGAAAAAATATAAAAATAATATAAGAGAAATAAATTTTGAGAAATTTTTGTTAAATTTTAACAATGAAAAAAAAAAATTAAACTCCTTTTTAAAAATAAGCAATAAGATGCCTTCAAATTTTAATCATGAAATTTCTATAAAAAATATTTTTAAAGCTGAAAAGTTTTTATCAAATAATGATTTAAAATTGATTAAAAAAAAGCTTAAAAAACATTTAGTATGGTAAACATGGATAATTTAATAACAACCAAATTTAAATTAAATCTTAAAAATATAAAAAATATAATATTTTTAATTTTTAAAAATAAATCACCAATAAGAATCTTCCATAATATTTTTTTACAGGATATTAAGATAAATGGAAAAGTTATAGATCTTGGTAGCGGTCAGCATAGTTCTTACTACAAATTTTTAGATTCAAGCAATACCGAAATAACGTATGCTGATAATCAAATATCAGATAAAAAAAAATTTATTAAACTAGACTTTGAAAAGAAATTAGAATTACCCGACGAAAAATACGATACGGTAATATTATTTAACGTTCTAGAGCACATTGTAGAATATAAGGGTTTTTTGAGAGAAATTCACAGAATTTTAAAAAAAGATGGAAAACTAGAGCTATTTGTTCCTTTTATGCACATGTATCACCCTGATCCAAAGGATATATTTAGACCAACACATCAATATCTTGACATATTATTTAGAGAATTAGGCTTTAATGCAAAAATATATTTGATTGGAGTTGGTCCATTTGCTGTATGTTCGGAAATAATACTAAAATATGTAAAAATAAAATTATTAAAAATTCCATTATTACTTATCTTTATATTGATAGATAAATTTATCAAAATTTTTTCAAAAGATTTTACTAAATATTATAATGGGATTCATTGTAGCTGTAAAAAATGAATTTAAAAAATGTTTATTACATAGCAGAAATCTCCTTACCTGCAAAATCTGCATATTCTATACATGCAATGAAGATGTGTAATGAAATTGCAAAAAAAAATATTAATACGAGTTTAAATGTTTTTGATAAAAAAGAAAAATTAAATTATTTTGAATATTATAATTGTAAAAAAAAGTTTAAAATAAATAGTCATAATATTAAAAAAAATAATTTTTTAGGAAGAATTTTTTTTTCTTATAAATTAGTAAGACTTTTTATACCAAAAAATAATACATTGATCATTTCAAGAAGCATAATTAGCGCTATTTTGCTTAATTTTTTCAATAATAAAGTAATACTAGAACTTCATCATGAATTGACAGGATTTACAAAATATATTTTTTTATTATATAAAAATTTTCCATCATTTAAAAATCTAAAATTAATATTTATTACTAAAAATTTAAGCAAGCATTACAATCTAAAAAAAAATAAATCGATTATTTTAGATGATGGTGTTGATATTGAAAATTATAATTTTAAAAATAGGAATGATACTTTTAAAAATTCGTGTGCGTATACTGGTTCTTTTGCAAAAGGAAAGGGAATTGAGAATATAATAAATATTTCAAAATATAATCAAAAAATTTTTTTTCATCTTTATGGTGATTTTGCAAATTCAAATTATTCTAGAAATAGTTTTAAAAAATTTAAAAATATTAAATATAAAGGACATATAAAATATAAAAATATTCCAAAAGTACTCTCAAAATATAATATTTTATTACTACCTTATTCTAAAGAAGTATTTGTCAGATCAAAAAGTATTGAGACAAGCAAGTATATGTCTCCTATGAAATTATTTGATTACATGGCATCCAAAAAAATCATAATAGCAAGTAAAATGCACGTTTATAATCATATTCTTAATAATAAAAATTCAATACTAATTACACCTGAAAACCCTAAATTATGGGCTAAAAAAATTGACTATGTATTAAAGAACTTAGTAAAATTTAAAAATTTAAGGAAAAATGCATTTTTTAAAGTTAAAAATTATACTTGGGAAAAAAGAGTTAATAAAATTATTAAATTTGCAAATATGAGTTAATAGAAATAGACAAAATTTATTATGTAAAATATTTTTAATTTCTAACTTAATTATTCAAATAATATTTAATTAATTTTATTACAAGTTTTTCACCGTAAATTTTAGAAACTCTTTTTATTCGATTTCTTTTCAAACAATCAATATAATTAGATCTCTTAGATTTAAAATCTTTACGCCTTACAAAATTATTACTTTTTTTTACAAATTTTCTATAATTAAGATCAAAAAAATTAAAAGCATATACCAGCATCTCTTTTGCGGAGTAACATTTACCATTTGATAATAAAAAATCTTGAGGGCGCTTATCAGAAAATTTTATAAGATATTTTACTTGTTCCTCACACCAATTCCATTCTCTTGAAATATTCAAATTGCCAAATGCTGTAGTTTTTTGGTATTTATATGCATTAATTGCGGCTATACAAATTTTTGGAATTAAATAGTTTTTATCACGATACAATGATTCAGTATTAAATATTACTGCGTTATATGCTCTAATATTCTCTATCTCTCTATAATTCTTGGTTAATTTATATGATAAATATTTTGCCTTACCATAAGGACTTATTGGTAATTTTTCTGAATGGATATTAATTTTTTTATTAGTTTCAGCGAATATTTCACTAGAGGATGCATTTATAAATTTACATTTTAAATTATTTTTTTTCAATGATAGCAAAAAGTTTTCACAACCTTTAAAATTACTTAATAAAGTTTCTTCCCCCTTTTTAAATGAAATAACGGGAGAACTTTGACCAGCGAAATAAAAAATTTTATTGGGTTTTATAAATTTAATTAAATTATTTACCGATCTAAAAGACAAAACATTTAATTTTATAATTGTTAAATATTTATTTGAAAATTTAATTTTTTTTTTTGCAGCTCTGATATTTCTTGTTGTTAATATTACTTTTTGTTTTTTTTTTAAAAGACTTTTAGTTAATGTGATACCAAATTGACCAGAGCCTCCCACAATAATTACTATTTTTTTTTTCATCAATGTACTATAAACAAATTATGGTTGATAAAAAAAGAATATTAGTCTTTTCTGCTAGTTACAACGAAAAAGAAAACATTGAAAAACTAATATTAGGAATTAATAAATATCTACCAGAAGCTGAAATATTAATCATAGACGATAACTCTCCTGATCGGACTAAGGACATAATTAAAAAAATTCAAAATAATTTAGAAAAGTTAAAATTGATTGTAAGAGATAGTAAGATGGGTCTCGATACAGCTCATAAATATGCTTATCAATATGCAATAGAAAATGATTATGAATATTTAATTACAATGGATGCGGATTTGTCACATGATCCCAAAGAACTTCCCAATTTTATAATGTGCTTAAAACAAAATCCTTTCGTGATAGGCTCCAGATATGTGAAAGGTGGATCTTGCGAAATGAAGGGATCAAGATTGATAATAAGCAAAATTGGCAATTTTGTTATTAAGAAATTTTCAAAAATTGATTGTAATGAATTTACTACATCATATAGAGGGTTTAATATCAAAATGTTAGATAAATTTGATTTAAATCACGTGAAAGAAAAAGGGTATAGTTTTTTTATGGGAACATTGTTTGAAATTAAAAAAAACAAATACCAAATTAAAGAAATTCCAATAAAGTTTTCTGATAGAGAAAAAGGAGTTTCTAAAATACCAAAAATTGAAATATTTAGAACATTTTTTAATCTACTAATTAGAATTTTTAAAAATAAATAGAATATTAATCTAATTTTAGTATTTTATTGTACCATATTTGAAAAAGGATCAATGTGATTACCTGTCTCTTTAGTAAATAACCTTTATTTAAATATAAATCTAAAATTTTTTTGACTTCTATATAGTTAAATATACCCTGACTATTAATATCACTTTCACTAAATAAAATATTTTTTAAATTATTTAAATTAACATCTAAAAAAATCTTTTCTGGCGAAAACCATCCAGTTTTAGGTCTTTTTTTTACGAAATTTGGGAGAATATTATTTTTCTTTAGAAGAAACTTTCTATTTAAGAAACTAAATTTTAATTTATTCCGTGTAAAAAAGAGACTATTTATCAAATCAATATCTTGAAATGGCACCCTTGCTTCAACTGAATTAATCATACTGCATTTATCAAGTTTATAGTTACTTTCGTTAGTTAACCAATACTTAAAATCAAAAAAATTAATGAAATCCACCGGGTCGGTAAATTTGATATCATCATAGTAGTTTAATTTAAGTAAATTATTTTTTGATGTCTTGGATTTCAATATATATGAAGTATCCTTCTCTTTAAAAATAGAGTAAAACCAAAGTGGAATTTCATTTATTCTAAGATTATTATAATTTTTAATTTTATTAAAAAAATTTCCAAATAATTCTAATTTATTTGCTAAATAAAGTTTATAATATCTTTCATATCCACAGAATAATTCATCTGCACCGTCACCTGTTAAAATTACTTTAATTCCTCTCTCATTTGCTTGCTTAGATTGCCAATAAGTGTGTAGAAAATTTAAATTAGACACTGGCTCATCTAAATAATCTGTAACTTTTATAAAATCATCAAATAAATCTTTCTCACTTTCTACGATATGAGTATTTAATTTTATATTATTTTCTTTTGATAATCTCTTTGCAAATTCATAGTCAATATTAAATTTTTCATACTTTTTTTTTGGATGATATAAAGTAGTAAAAGACTCTATATCATCATTATATTTTTTTGACAATAATGTGACGGTAGATGAGTCAACACCACCAGATAAAAAAGTTCCAATTTTTGCATCGGATATTAAATTGCTTTCAATTGATTTTTCAATTTTTAAATTCAAATTATTTTGATCTGGTATTATAGAGTTTTTTGATTTAGCAATACTAAAATACTCCTTGATTTCAAAGTTATCATTTAAAAAGTTATATTTATAAATTTTCCTTGGCACAATTTTTTTAACATTATCTATCAAGGTTTCGCTTACACTAGTAAAACCAAAATTTAAAAAAAAATTTAATGTATTATTATTTATTCTTTTTTCTGATAAACTATAAGGAAACCATGCTTCTGATGAAAAAGCAAAAAATTGATTATTTCGAATATAATACAGAGGTTTAGTACCGGTTGGATCTCTTAATAAATAAATTTCTGAGTTATTTAAATCAAAAAAAACTATTGAAAAAATTCCTTTACATTCAGAAATTTTATCTGGACCAAATTTATCAAATAGTTTAAATAATAATTCAGTATCTGTATTTGTTTCAAATTTCTCATTATAAAAAAATTTTTTTTTAAGTTCTAAAAAATTATATATTTCACCATTGAAAAGTAGAATTTTTTTATTATTTGAAAAAATTTTATTCGATGTTTTTGATAAATCCTGTATTGCTAATCTTGAAAATCCCAAGTTTAATATTTTCTCAAAATTAAAAATCTTCTTTTTCTCCTGATAATCAGGCCCGCGATTATTTAATTTGATCAAATATTTGTTAAACTTATTTTCATATTTTTGATTGTTAAGGTCACTTTTATTTGAAATATATCCAATAAATCCACACATAAGTTTCATTAGTATATATATAGAATTTTATATATATAAACATATTTAATACTCATTTAATTAAATATTGTAATAATATGAATATTTTAATAACAGGTTGTGCAGGTTTTATTGGTTATTCTCTTGCTGAGAAATTACTTTTAAAAAAAAAAAATAAAATTTATGGTATTGATAGTTTAAATAAATATTATTCTCAAAGACTTAAAAAAAAAAGACTAAGTTTTTTATTAAAAAAAAAAAATTTTAAGTTTTACAAATTTGACATATCAAATAAAAAAAAACTTACTTCATTTTTTAATAATTATAAGATCGATATTATATTTAATTTTGCAGCACAAGCTGGAGTAAGGTATGTAAAAACAAAACCCGAAAAATTTATTCAAAGTAATATTTTAGGTTTTCATAATTTGATAGACGTTTCAAATAATTATAATATAAAAAAAATTTTTTATGCATCCTCAAGTTCAGTTTATGGAGATAAATCTAAATATCCAGTTTCAGAAAAATCTAAACTCGATCCAAAAAATATTTATGGTCTAAGTAAAAAATTTAATGAAGAATACGTAAATATAAATTTTAACAAAAAAACAAAATATATTGGCTTAAGACTTTTTACAGTCTATGGGGAATGGGGTCGACCAGATATGTTAATAATTAAATTTCTTGAATATGCAAAAAAAAATAAAGAATTTTACTTAAATAATAATGGAGAACACTGGAGGGATTTTACTTATATTCTAGATGTAATTAAAATATGCGAAAGATTAATGAGAAAAAACTTTAAAAAAAACGAAATTTTTAATATTTGTAGCGGAAAACCAATTCACATAAAAAAAATTGTTGAATATTTGTCAAAAATTATAAATTTTCACAAAATTACAAATATTAAAGGTAATAATATTGAAGTGATAAAAACTCATGGGAAAAACCAAAAAATATTAAATTTAGTTGGAAAAATAAATTTTGCTGATTTATTTAAAAAGATAAATATAATTACTGAATGGCACAAAAAATATAACAATTTAATTTGATATATGGACAAAGAAAATATCTATGAAAAAGTAACAATTTTAATTGTTACATTTAAAAGTCATAAAATAATTGAAAAATGTATAGAAAACTTAAATAAAAAGTTCAAAATTCGCATAATTGAAAACTCAAACGATAAAGAACTAACAAATCATTTAGAAAAAAAATATTCAAATGTAAAGTGTGTTAATATTGGATATGATTCTGGCTTTGGTTATGCTTTAAATAGAGGAATAGAACAAACATCTACTCAGTATCTAATATCAATGAACCCTGACAGTTTTCCTGAAAAAAATTGTCTTGAGTCAATTATACAAACTGCAGACAAATATAATGATGTAGATATCATTACACCAATAACTTTAATTAAAAATGGCTCAAAAGAATTTAACGATTATGGTTATTTTAAAAGAAAAGAAACTAAAAAAAATTCAAATAATCATTTATATGTTGATTGGGTAAACGGTAATGTTTTTTTAGCAAAAAAAAAGTTATTTGAAGAAATTGGATTTTTTGATGAAAACTTTTTTTTAGAATATGAAGAAAGAGATTTTCAAAAAAGAATGTTTGATAAAAATAAAAAAATATTGATTGACTTTAATGCAAAATCTCATCATTTACTTGGTAAGTCTGCTGATGAAAAATATGCATTTGAAATGAAATGTGAGGCAGCATGGCATCATGGCTGGTCTAGGTATTATTTTAATAAAAAACATTTTGGAGTTTTATATTCTTTAATTAGGGACTTGCCATTCGCCTTTATAAATCTTTCTAAGTCAATTATTTTCAAATTTTTAGGTAATAAAAAGAAATCTTTAATTTATAAATTATATTTCTTTGGCTTTATTAGTTCTTTAAATAATAAAAAATCAAATTATCGCGCAGTTATAGATTAAAATCACCCCAAGCATATAATGCTCTTTTCTTTTGTTCCTCTAAATTTGAATTATTATAATCGTCAGTCATATTATCTCTAAAAATTAATTTTTCCTGATTTCCTAAATAAAATGTTTGACTAAATTTCCAATCTGATATGTCAAAACTTTTATTATCTGAATTTACTAACTTTAATTTATAACCCTTTCTAATCAATCTATTAGATAATCCATTCCTTCCACCTTCAAAGTAATTTGTTTCTATCTTTTTGATGAATTTATTTGTATCAAAATTTAAAGTTAATAAGTCTTCAGCTCGAATGAAGAAGCCTGTTGTTCGTAAATGCGCATTAGGAAAAAGTTTTACATGTAATAAATGCTTAATACCCCATTTAATTTGCTGGATTTTTGAATGTTGTTTAAAAAAGAAACTAAAAAACAAACTTGGAAGACTTGATAAAGAACCGGTTGCTCCCAAGACAATTTTTTTGTTATAGTTATTAATAAATATTTTTAACCAATTATCCGTGTTTGGCCTTGTGTATGTATTCAAAAATAGAATATGTCTATTAGAATACTTCTTAGCTATTCTAAAATAACTACCTATGTCGAAATCATTTAAATTATTACTATCGTCGAATTTTAGATATTTAATGTTTATATTTTTTTCCCACTCAATAATATTATTTTTACTTTTAAACTGCTTAAAACAAATAAGCAAATCATGATCGTAACCACTATCAAATTTTTCGTAATTTTTTAAAAAAACCTTAAGGTAATTTATCCCCAATGGTTCATAAGCTATATAAGCAACTAAAGGTTTTTCAGTAATCATGCTACTAATAGAATTAGTTTAATTTATAAAATATCTTTTAACTACTAAATATTTAAAATATTTATATTAATAATAAACAACTTTATATATAAAAATGAATGAGATAAAAATTTTAAGAATTAAAAAAAAACATTTAAAAATTAAAAAATTTCTAAATAAAATTAAAGAAAAAAACTTTTTAATAAATAAATCTTTTAATAATACTCCTTGGATACATTTAAAAAACAGAAATTTCGTCTTTTACAAGGTTGAAAAAAATTATCAAATTATTGCAATAGTAGTAATTATTAAGTTGAAGATTAATACTCATCTACAATTTTTTTATGTATCAAAAAAAAATAGATCACAGGGACTAGGAAAAAAAATTTTAAAAAAAGTTCTTCCTAAAAAAAAATTTACAACAGTTCATGTTCCAAAAAAACTATCTATTAGAACTGAAAAGTTCTATAAGAATAATAAATTTAAATTATCCAAATTAAATGAAAAAAATAAATTAATAAACTACTGGATCAAAAGATGTGAAAAATATGACAGCAAAACTTTTTTTGAAAAAAAATTATTATATAGAAATTTAAAATAATTATTATAAAAACGATAAGTATTGCTTAACTATATTAGTCTTAACAACCTTATTAAAGGACTCTTGTAATTCTAATGTAATATTATTTCCTTTAAATTTCTTTTTATTTATTGATTTAACTGGACAAATCCCCCATCCAGTTGCTGTCACAAAAGCTTCGGAACAATTTCCTACATCCTTTAGAGATATATCTTTCTCGAAAACTTTATACTTTAATTTCCTTAAAATTTTTATTACTTTTTCTCTAGTAACACCAGGTAAAACATATTTAGATTTTGGTGTATAAATTTTATTTTTTTTCAACAAAAAAAATATTAAAACCATATCCCTCATTTATGTTATTATTTTGATCTAATAAAATAGCATTAGCTTGTCTATCAAATTTCCATATCTCTTCTCTGGCTAATGAGAGGGCAAAATAACTAGAGGAAGTTTTAAATCTTGGATCAAAATATTTTGGAGGAATTCTTCTTAGTTTTGGAACGTGAAGTCTCAAACCATTTTTGTAAAATGGAGCATAATTATTAAAATTTATTTTTCTCATTTCTATAACATTTGAACCACTTCTAGTAAATCTTATAAAACACCACAAATCTTCGTTTTTTTTTAAATATTTTAAATTTTTATTTAACAAAGTTTTGATTATTTTCTTAATTTTTTTTAAAGACAAATTTATCTTTATTCCTGAATATTTTGAGGATGCAACAAGTCTATTAAGATGATCATTTAAAAAGTACGGAGTTTTATTGAAAGTTCTAAAAGTATCATAAATCATTTCACTATTGGTAAAACCTAAATCAAGTATCGAAATTTTAGCTCTATCTAATGAAATATATTTTCCATTTATATAAGCAACTAAATTCTTATTGCTGATCATGTTCAAAATTAATATTAATTATTTAAATAATTTAATAAAGATATTCTGCTAGTTCCATATTTTCTACCCTCAATATTAGTCCATACTAAAGAATCTGGGTATTCGATCAAATGATCACAATTTTTGCAATAGTCAATTTCATCAAATTTTTTTTCAATATGTTTTTTTCTTAATTCCCTGTACTTTTCACCGTTAACAACTTGTTCAAGTGAATTCTTATCTAAATGTCCTAATACTGCGATTGAATCATGTCCTAATACATTTGGGCAAGGCACAACTGCACCTTTAGATTTCCCAATTCCGCCTGCTCTTACTTCTATTACACCACTCAATGGTCTTCCACATGATCTCTTTTCAATAATTTTGGAACCATCTCCTTTTCTGGATATTTCTTCTTTATCATATAAACCAGACCAATTATGTGCCATCCATATTTCTCCTTTAATATTCAAATAGTCTATCCAATTTCTTTTGTACTCATTAAATTGATGCTCTTTTTCATTGTTATCTTGAATTAAATGATTTGTCTGAAGTTGGGTTTTGTAGTTTTTTTCATTTAAAACTGATAAACATTCTTTTAAATTTTCTCTTACCATATCGAAACTATCTTTAGACATCCAGTATCTATAGCTTTCTCTATCCCAGCCCATACAAGAAACTTTGATTATAGACAATCCAGCCTGACATAAAGACTCAAACCTTTTTTTATCTAGTAACTGGCCGTTAGTATATATCATACTTACTAATTTTTTTTTTGCCAAATATTCTACAAAATTCTCTAATTTTTTATTTAGTAAAGGTTCCCCACTACCAGATAGGTTCACGTATCTAAGTCCAAGTGGTATTGCTTCATCAACTATTTTTTTAAATAAGTCCTCGTGAAGACTTTTTTTGAAATCCTTTTCTCTACCATCATCAGATCCTTGGGGACACATTGGACATGCTAAGTTACAACCACCAAATACCTCCATATTAAGTTGAGTTATTTCTTTTATTTTAAATTTATCCATAATGTTTAATCATTAAATTTATAAGCACATTCCCAGTCATTGGAAGGAAATAATGACTTTTTTTTTATAATTAAACTCCAATTTTTCCTTATAAAATAGTCATCTTTATTATTTATATTTAAAATATTAAATGAAAATGGAACATGAGCTTTTTCATGAACTTTAAAATATATTTTTTTTGAGCTACTTTCAGCAAATTTCATGTACTCTTTAATAGTATTTTTATTCATCTCATGCAAACAATCTATAGCAATAAATAGATCAAAAAACTTTTTTTTGATCAAACCTAATTGACTTGGAAAAATTAACAAAATATCATTCTCTCTAATTATGTTGTCAAATTCATCTTGAGTTTTTATGTCTATCCCAAAAAAAATTTTTTTATTTTTTAAAGACCTCTTTAGCCTGGTATAAGCGGATGGTAATGCTGGTGGTATATCTACCAATATATATTTATCTACCAAACTTGAATTACTTATAATACAGTCACATGTTCTACCATTTCCAGATCCAATTTCGATAATCTTAAAATTTGAGGAGTCTAATAAAGGTAAAATATTTTCATACTCTATGAGCGTTCTTAATTTTTCCTGAGTAATTTTGACGTTATTTTGAAGATTATAAATTTTGCCTGAACCAACAAAAGTTTCATCGCTTAAATTATGAATATATTTAAAAACTTCTCTATTCTTAATTTTATTATACAATATATTATTAACTAAGTTTAATTTTATCGAATTTGCTATTTTTATAGTTGGATATATTTTAAATAAATCTCTAAAATTTTCAGAATTTTCATAATTCTGATTAATTGACTCGGAAATTGTAGAGTCTGAAAAATCACTATGAAAATTGGGATTATTAAATTGAAAAAAGTTTGAACTTTCCTTCTCTCCATGCAATTCAATAATTTTTAATATTTTTATAATTGAGAGTTTATGATGATCTGACGTTTTATTATAATCTGCAGATTTAATAAATTTTTCCATTGATTTTTGCAATAATTCATCAAAATTTTTTTTACTTGATCTCAACCAATATTTTTTCAAGTTTTTTGATAAAAATAAATTAAAAATATTTGACATTGTATAGCCATTAATAAAATTTCTTAATTTTTTTAAATTTTTGAACATTTTTTTAATTATCTAAAGTATTTTTACTTTTTTATTCGAATATTTTATTCTTAAATATTGCGATAACATATGCATGATTGATTGAAAAATATCTTCCGTTAAACCGTAATTATTTGTCTGTAAATTTATATAAAATTTAGATGAGTTAATTAAAAAACTATTTTTACCAAAACCAATTAAAGAAATTATATTTAATTTATTTTTTTTTGCATATTTCGCGGCATTGATTATATTTTTTGATTTACCAGAGCAACTTATAATTAATAATATATCTCCTTTATTACTTAAGTTCTCAAGTTGATATTCAAATATTTTACTGTAGTCCAAATCATTAGCTATTGCCGTGATTAACTCTACTGAATTTGTTAGACTTACAACTTTAGGAATTAGTTTTTTACCTGTTGTTTCCTTAATTCCTTTGTTAAAATCACATAAAAAATGATTAGCAACTGACGCGGATCCTCCATTTCCACATACAAAAATTTTCTTATTACCAAAAATATTTTTTTCTAAAAATATTGTGATTTTTTCTAGTTCTTTAAAATGTTTATCTTTTAAGATTTTTGATAAAGCATTATTATAATTTATATAGAAATTTTTACAATTTAAAGAACTATTTTTTTGTTTGATCATATATGAATAATAATTTATTTGTTTATAAAATCTATAAAGATTTTTTAATATGAGAGTTTTAATAACAGGATCACGTGGATATATTGGTAGTAGATTATGCCAAATAATTAGAAAACAGTTTAAAAAAATCAAAATAAAAGGTGTTGATAGTAATTTCTATAATCAAAAAAAAAAATTAGAGCATAATTTCTTAAATAGGGATATTAGAGATTTATCTATCATCGATTTTAAAGAAATTGACTATGTTATACATTTGGCAAGTCTTTCAAATGATCCGCTTGGAAGTTTGAACAGAAAATTAACCCGTGAAATTAATTTTAAAGCTACAGTAAATATTGCGCGTATGGCAAAAAAAGCAGGAGTCAAAAGATTCATATTTATATCTACTCAAAGTGTATATGGAATTTCAAAAAATAAAAATATGCTTATAAAAGAGGATGATAAAAATATAAAACCTATAACAGAATATGCTATATCAAAACTAAAAGCAGAAAAGGTTTTGCTTAAATTGGCAAGTAAAAATTTTTGTGTTTGCATATTCAGACCCTCAACAGTCCATGGTGCGTCTCAGAATTTTAGGAGCGATATAGTTTTAAATAATCTTTGTGGATCCGCTTTTGTTAACAAAAAAATAATTATCAAAACTAATGGAAAACCATATAGACCAATACTTTTTATAGACGATCTATGTAAATTAATAATATCATCTCTGACTAAAAATGTAATAAGTATAAATAAGCAAATTTTTAATGCAGGTTACCCCGGGAAAAATTATACAATTATTGAAATAGCAAATTTAACAAAAAAAATATTTAAAAATACACCTGTAGAAATTTTAAATAATCCAAGCCACGATGAAAGATCTTATAAAGTGAGTTTTAATAAAATAAGCAAAACTTTTTCGGAAGTAATTAATTTTAAAAAAAAAAACGTATATAATGATATTAAAAAATTGAGAGAATTTTTTAAGGAAAATAAATTTAACAAAAAAAATTTTTACGGCGAAAAAACTAATAGAATTTTAATGCTAGAAAAGCTTTTAAAAAAAAATTTAATTAACAAAAAATTAAGATTTAAAATTTAGCTAATGAAAGACTATTAATATTTACGGTTATAATGCAAAATAAAAAAATATCTAAATGTAGATCATGTGGAAATACAAAACTAACATCAGTTTTTAACCTGGGTAAACAGCCATTAGCAAATGCATTGTTAGGTAATCAAAATCAAATATTAAATGAAAAGTACTTTCCTCTTAAAGTAGTTATTTGTAATAGCTGTAAATTACTTCAATTAAATTACACTATAAATCCTAAAATTCTTTTTAAGAAATATCTTTGGGTCACAGGAACTTCAAAAAAAGTAGGAGTCTATAGAGAATTTTTTTTTAAAAAAATTTCTAAATTTTTAAGAAGCAAGAATAATTTCATATGCGAGATAGCAAGTAATGATGGTTTTTTTTTAAAACATGTTAAAAAAAAAAATAAAGTTTTAGGAATAGATCCAGCAATAAATTTAGCAAAAAAGGCAAATTTAAATGGAATAAAAACTATACCAGAATTTTTCAATTTTAAATTATCAAAAAAGATTATCAAAACTGAAAAAAATAAACCTAACATAATTATTTGTAGAAATGTAATACCACATGTTGAAAATATAAATGAGGTTTTAAAAGGTATTAAAAATTTATTATCTGATGATGGTTACGGAATAATAGAGTTTCACAATGCATCTCACATTATTAAAAAAATGCATTATGATTATATTTATCATGAACATATATTTTATTATACACTTTCCACTTTAAATAAAGTTCTTAAAAAACAAGGATTATATTCATTTGATTATTTCATAAGTCCTATAAGTGGAGGTTCATATGTAATTATTTTTAGTAAGAAAAAAATAGTTAAAACAAAAAAGTTTATTAATAAAATAGTATTTGAAAAAAGGAATAAGTTAGATCATGTATCTTATTGGCAGTCTTTGAATACTCTTGCTAAAAACCATAAAAAACATCTATTAAAGTTAATATCCAAATATAGTCAAAAATATAAAATTGTAGGTTACGGTGCTTCTGCAAGAAGCTCCACATTGCTTAATTATTTAAATTTAGATAATAAAAATATAATAAAAATACTTGATGCAAACCCTTTAAAGAAAAATTTATTTACTCCAGGAACGAATATAAAGATTAATTTACCTAACAAAAAAAATTTAAAAGGAGTAAAAGTCATAATATTATTAGCATGGAACTTTAAAGATGAAATATTAAAAAATTTAAAAAAAATGAACTTTAAGGGTATTGTTATAGAGCCGCTACCTAAAATCAAAATTACAAAAATCAAATGAAAATAATTAATACAAAGTTTAATGGAATATTGAAAATTATTGGAAAAAAAAAAAAAAGATAAAAGGGGGTATTTATTAAGAAATTTTTGCAAAAATGATTTAAAAAAAAAATCAATATATTTTGATGTAAAACAAACTAATATATCTTATAACAAATCTAGAGGTACCTTTAGAGGTTTTCATTATCAAAAACACCCAAGTTCTGAAAAGAAAATTATTAACTGTATGAAAGGATCTTTATTACTTTATGTTTTAGACATTAACAAAAAATCAAAAAACTACTTAAGTTGTCTCAAATTTTTATTAAGTGAGAGTGATACGTCATCTGTTTATATATCAAAAAAATACGCAACTGCATTTTTAACTTTAAAAAAAAATACAATTGTTTTTTATTACATGTCGGAATTTTTTGTTCCTTCAAAGGGTGCTGCAATTAGTTATAAAGATCCCAAAATTAATATAAATTTGCCTTTCAAACCAAAAATTATTTCAAAAAAAGATCAAAATCACAAATTCTTAAAATAAATTAATGGTAAATATCAATCAAGCTGTAATTTTATGTGGTGGTTATGGTAAAAGACTAGGATTAATAACAAAAAAAATACCAAAACCGATGATTCATATTAATGGAAAGCCATTTCTAGAGCATTTAATAGTTCAATTAAAAAAAAATGGTATAAAAAATATAGTTTTATTAGTTGGATATAAGGCAGAAATTATTAAAAATTATTTTAAAAATGGAGAAAGATTTGGAGTTAAAATTAAATATTCTTATAAACCCCCAAACACAAATACTGGAACAAGAATATATTTCTCAAAAAAATTATTAAATAAACATTTTATATTACTTTATTCCGACAATTATGCCTCGCTTAATATTCACAAACTCATTAGTGACTTCAAAATCTCAAATAAGAAAATTTTGATATCATTATCAAAAAAAAATAGGGGTAATTGCTCATTTAATAATGTTACAAAAGTTGTGAATTACTCAAGATATAGATCTTTAAAAAAAAAATTTGTTGAAATAGGTTACATGATTGTGGACAAAAATATCTTAAAATTACTTAATAAAAATACCACAGATTTTAGTCAATTTTTAAATTCTATGTCAAAAAAGAAAATGGTTGCCGGTTCTGTAATTTCTAACGGTTATCTCAGTATTGGTGACAGCAAAAGGATACAAGTTACAAAGAAATATTTTTATAATAATGACTACATATTAATTGATAGAGATGGAACATTAAATAATATACCCAGATTTCAGAGATACTTAACTGACACATCAAATATAAAATTAAATATGAAGTTAATAAAAAAATTACCTAAAAAGGCAAAGTATTTATGCATTACAAATCAAGCTGGATTATCTACTGGAGATTTAAATATCAAAACCTTAAAAAAAATAAATAATAGAATTAAAGTTTTGCTCTCAAAATATTCAATTAATATAATTAAATATTTTGTAAGTCACCATCATTTTACGTCAAAATCTTTATTTCGTAAACCACGTCCAGGAATGTTTTTAAAGTCATCGAAAAAATATAAATTTATATTAGACAAAACATTCTATATTGGTGATGATATTAGAGATATAGAAGCAGCTTATAACGCAAACACATATATATATTATATTGGAAAAAAAAAACTTACTACCCAACAAAATTTAAAATATAATAAAATAATGTTAAAAAAAAATATTTTATATAATTTTAATAAAAAATTAAATTATGAATTTTAAAAATAAAATTGCTATTACTAAAACTCCATTACGAATCTCTTTTTCAGGTGGAGGAACTGATATGCCTTATTTTTATAAAAACCATGGTGGAACTACAATTAGTTCTGCTATTAATAAGTTTATATATGTTACAGTCAAACTACATAAAAACTTTAAAGAGAAATATAGATTAAATTATTCAGATACTGAAATTACAAATGATTTTAATAAAATTAAAAATTTAAGAATTAAAGAGACACTTAGATATTTTAGAATTACAGAGCCAATATATATAAATACTATTTCAGATATTCCTTACAATACTGGACTTGGATCTTCTAGCGCCTTCTTGGTTGGGTTAATAAATGCAATATTCAAGTTAAAGGGAAAAAAAGTTTCCAAAAAAAAAGTGGCAGAAATCGCATTTAAAATAGAGGATTGGATAACTAATAAAACATTAGGAAAACAAGATCATTACATATCTTCATATGGAGGAATAAAAATTATCGAATATAAAAAACAATCTGTAATAGTTAAAAACTTAAAAATATCAAAAAAAAATTTATTAAAACTTCAAAGAAATCTTATTTTTTTTTATACTGGTCAAACTAGAAAGTCTTATCAATATTTAAATAATCAAAAAAAGAATTTAAATAAAAATATTAATAATTTAATGTTATTAAAAGATTTAACTAACAAGATTATAAAAGAATTAAGAAAAAAAAAATTAAATATTAAAAAAATTGGAAATATTTTAGGTGATAATTGGTATATAAAAAGAAAATTTACCAAAAACATAACCAATAACTCTTTAAATAAAATATATAATCTAGCAATTAAATCGGGATGTCACGGAGGGAAACTTTTAGGAGCAGGCGGAGGAGGTTTTTTCTTGTTTGTTTGTAATGAAAAAAGTCAAAAAAAAATCGAAAAAAAACTTAAAAACTGTGAAAAAGTTGATTTCAAATTTACAGATATGTCATCAGAAACTATATTTGCTAATTAATTGGATAGTAATTTTTCATAATACTTAAAATAATCTTCTAAATTCTCCCTAATTTTAAATTTTTTTAGAACTTTATTACTATTAATTCTCTTCATAGGTTGAATATGTTTTTTATCAAAAACATATTTCACTTTTGCGTTTTTTTTAAAATATTTATTAAATTCCATCCTTAATGCTTCAATAAAATTTTTATTTGAACTACAATAACCTGAAGGGAAGTATTCAATTTTTTTTGATTTTGAAAATATTAGTTTACAATAGTTATTGCATAATTTGTCGATGAAAATATTATCTCTAATATATTTAGGGTAATTAACTATAGGTGTTTTGTTTTTTATCCAATTTTCAATCAAATAATAATTTAATTTTCTTTCTTCAAATTCCCCCCATGGATTTGGTATATAAATTGATTTATACTTTATTTTTTTTATTAAACAGTTTTTTTTCAAAATTTCATACGTTATTGACTTAGATTTTCCATAATTATTAACAGGTTTGTATTTTTTCTTCGGAATATTTTGAAATATTGTATTTGTTATTATTAATTTTTGTTTTTTATTTAATAAAAAAAAAAACTTTTTCTATATTATTTAAATTTTCTCTTATAGATTTTTTGAAATTAAATTTTGAGTCATCATTATAATTTTCAGTATAGGCGTTATGAAAACAAATTATACTAAAATTATTTTTTTTAATTATTTTTAAAAATTTTGGATCTCCAAATTTAACACTATCTAAAATTTTTATATTTTTTATATTTGAAATTAATTGCAATCTTTTTTTTTTCAAATGCTTATACTTTTCAATTCTTTTCGTCAAAGTACAATAAATTTTTAATAATTTATTTTTACTTAAACGTTTAACGAAATGAAAACCTGAAAAACTAGTTACACCCAAAAACAATATTTTCATATTAAATAGAATTTATTAAATTTTTATATAATTGTATATTTTTTTCAAAATCAAACCTTTTATCATATGTAAAATTTTTCTTAACGGGTTTGAAAGAAATTAACATTTTTGATAAATTTTTATGGTCTTTAATTTTAAAAAGTTTACTATTTTTATAATTTTTTAAAATTTCTTTGGGTCCCGTCCTACAGTTTGTAGAAAATATAGGAATTCCAAAAGACAATGCCTCAATTAATATGTTGGGTAATCCTTCATATAAAGAACTTAAAACAAATAAATCTGCCTTCTTAATATAAGGATAAATGTTATTTCTGTATCCAATAATTTTCACGATTTCACTTAATTTCCTTTTTTTTATGTAATGTTTTAAGTTATCTTCGAGATATCCTTTTCCAATTAAACAAAATTTGATTTTTTTTTTATTTTTTATTTTATTAATAGCTTTTAAAATTGTGATATGATCTTTTTGCTCTACAAGCCTACCTATTGATAAAACCTTTATGCAACCGTTAGAATTATTAAAGAATCTAAAATTTATCTTTTTATTAGCTTTTTTTAGTAGATAGTTTTTTTTTTCCACCGGATTATATATAGTAACTGCATTTATTTTAAAATATTTAAAGAATTCGTTTTTAAATTCTTTGCTATTTACAACAATTTTATCTGCAAAATTAAAGAAAATCCGAAGTAAACACCTTTTAAACAGGTTTTTTGCGTATTTATTTGGTGAAGTATTGGACCTTACTATTATCTTATTAAACATTATTTTCGATAAAAAAATAGCAATTATATTTGATTGGAATGAAAAAATAATATTTTTTCGGTTGTAATTTCTTATAAATAATATTGTTGATAATAAACTTTTAATAAAACGATTTGATCTGTTAAATTTTTTATTTTTTGTAGAAATAAACTTTATTTTTTTATTAAAAAACTTTTTTTTATTATTGTTTGCTGTAATAATTGAAATATCAAAATCATCAGAAAGCTTGTTAGCTATATTAAAAAGATTTTTTTCTACACCGCCCTCTTCTATTGATGGGCAAAAAAATTGTATTTTTTTTTTATAATTTTTTAAAAACTTTTTCATAATTCTTAATATGAGTTTTTATGTTAAACCTTTTTAATGATTTAAACATTCTAGAAATTTTAGTTGTGTTTGGGTTTCTTAAATTTTTTACAATTAAATAAGCGAGCCTCTCAGTTTGGTTTATCCCCACAAGATCCCCAAATTTTCCATTTCCTAAAATTTCTTTAGGTCCAGATTTACAATTTGTGCTAATAATTGGAACTTTAAACATTCCCGCTTCTACTAATACATTTCCAAAACCTTCGTATAAAGATGTTAAAACAAACAGATCAGCTTTTTTATAAAAACTATAAACATTTTTTGGATTTTTTATAATTTCAACATTATTTTTTAAATTATTATCACTTATAAATTTGGTTATAATTTTTTTTTGACTACCATATCCTACTAATAAAAGTTTCGAAGAGATTTTTTCTAAAGATAATTTAAAAGCTCTAAGTAACATTAAATGATTTTTTTGTTTTTCAAATCTTGCTACACATAATATTATTTTATCTTTATTTTTTTTTTTAAATTTAATTTTAGAAGTTTTGTTATCGAAAGAGGGGTTATATATAGTTATTACAGGTCTATTGCATATTAATTTTAAATCCTTACTAAGTTCATTACTGATTCCAATAATTTTATCTGCATATTTATAAGTTAAAGGAATCAATCTTTTTATAAACTTATTTTTATAATTTTTAATAATATCTAATTCAATTGGATTATTTCTTTCAACTAATATTTTTTTTAAATGTTTAAAATCTGATAACGCAAAAATACTTATAATATTTGCAAAATTTTGGTTAGAAATAAAAATAACTTTTTCATATTTTAGATCATTTATATAGTTATCAATAATAATTTTCCTAATCTTTGGAATTGCTGTAATCGATCTTTTATTATTTAAACTTGTTATTTTAATCACTTTTTTTAAATAATTTTTTATATATGGATATCCTAAACAAATAAAATGCATCTCATACTTTTGTGGATTTAAATTATTAATTAGTCTAGAAATAGTAAGATCAGCACCCCCTATTCTAGAATACGGATGAAATATATATATCTTTATTTTTCTCATTTAAATAAATCTTTTAATAAATTATATTATTTAATTATAACTAAATTATGAAAATATTTTACTGGTCACCTTTTACATCCAATGTTGCAACGATAAAAGCTGTTATAAACTCAGCATATGGCTTAAAAAAAATTTGTAATCATAAAACAACAATAATAAATTCAGTTGGAGAGTGGAATAGTCTAAAAAAAGAAATAAGTAAAAAAAAAATATCTTTAACACACCAAAATTATAAATTAAAATTTACCAATATTGATGGATATCTAAAAAGTAGATTAGCGTTTTTGATAATATTTATAAAGTCGTACGCTTATTTAAAAAAAATATTACTAAGTGAAAAACCTGACTATTTAGTGATTCATTTAATAACATCTTTACCAATTATTCTTTTTTTAATGAACAACTTTCAAACTAAATTAATATTAAGAATATCAGGCTATCCAAAGCTGACATTTTTTAGAAAACTACTCTGGAGACTGGGAAACAAGAATATCAAGTTTGTTACTGTACCAACAGTTGATACTAGAAAAACTTTAAATAAAAAAAAATATTCAATAATAAAAAAATTTTTTATTTGCCAGATCCTGTTCTTGAAGAAAATATAATTAAAAAAAAAGATAAGATTAGGTTAAAAAATTTTATACTAAATATCGGCAGGTTAACAAAACAAAAAAATCAAGAATTACTCATAAGATCTTTTTATTATATTTCTAGAAAATATAAAAATATTAAACTTGTCATATTAGGAAAAGGTGAAAAATATCATGATTTAATTAAAATAACAAAAGATCTTAATTTATTAGATAAAGTAATATTTGAAGGTCATGTTAAAAATGTTAATGAATATATAAATAGTTCTTTATGTGTAGTTGTTTCATCATTGTGGGAGGATCCAGGTTTTGTAATGATAGAAAGTTCAAATTTAAAGAAGACTGTTATTAGTAGCGATTGTCCAAATGGACCTAAAGAATTTTTTAAAAATGGAAAAAACGGCTTTGTATTTAAAAATAATAATCAAAATAGCCTTATTAAAACTTTCTCTAATTTCATGAATTCTAGTAATGAGGACATAAATAGAAAAATCAAAATCAACTATATTAACTCAAAACAATATTCAATTAAAAATCATTCAATATTATTTAATAAACTTTTAAAAAGGCATGAAACAATTTAAAATAAAATTTTTGATTTACTTAAAATTTTTGGTCGAATTACAGGTACAAAAAACGTCGTTTAAATGAAAAAATATTTATTAAATAATAATTTTGAGGAATTGATCTTAAAATATAATTTTTACTTACTACCAATTTTTTTCATCATTGGAAATGCCTTTATCAATATGTCCATGATAATAGTATCTTTGATTTATATAATTTTATGTATAAAAAATAAAAGATTTTTATATTTGGAAGAATTTGAATTGAAAATATTTTTTTTTTTATACTTTTATTTAGTTATTAATTCTTTATTTTCAGAGTATACTGAAGACTCATTTATCAGATCATTATTTTATATAAAATTTATCTTATTTTATCTTGTATACAAAAACTTTTTAGAAAAAAAAAATATGAATCTAAGTAATCTTGGTTTTTTTTGGTCAATTATTATATTTTTTTTAAGTTGTGATGTTATATTTCAAAGTTTTGTTGGTTTTAATATTTTTGGATATAGCACGGGTACAAAACTTAGAAATAGCGGATTATTTTTTGATGAATTAATTGCTGGTGGATTTTTAGTAGGTTTTTCTTTTATTGCATTATCTTTGTTAAACAACAAAAAAAAAAATTTTTTTTTGATCTTATTGTTAACCTTTTTAACAGCATCGTTTTTAACTGGAGAAAGATCAAATTTTATAAAGTTTATAATTTTATTTTTTTCATTAAATTTATATTATTATTTTAATAAAGAAAATTTATTTCAAAACAAGTTCTTTTCGTTAATTTGTTTTGCAATTGTGTCATTAATTTTATTTTTAAGTTACGACAAGATTAGAATTAGATTAGTGAGTGATATTTCATTTATTGACTCATCAATTGTTAAAGAAAATATAAGTTTTAAAGATAAATATTTTACATCTGCATATGGTTCTCATTCACTATCATCATTTTACGTATTTAAAGATAATATTTTATTTGGTGTTGGAACTAAAAACTTTAGGAATGAATGTAATAAATACGAGGAAAAAGTAAAAAACTTTCAAAAAAAAATATCTTCTGAAATGACTTCTTTTCCTCCTGGATGTTCCACACACCCACATCAGACTTATAATGAATTGTTAAGTGAACACGGATTAATTGGTACATTTATAATTTTATTTATGTTTGGTTATTTAGTTTTTAAAAGAATTAAAAATAAAAATATTAACTCGACAAATTTTATATCATTGATTTTTATATTATTGATATTCATACCTCTATTGCCCAATGGTAGTTTATTTACTACAAATAATTCAGTCATACTTTGGACAAACATATTGTTTTTAATGAGTAACTTAAAATCAAATACTAATTAAATGTTTGAAGACTCTAATCTAAATTTTTTAATTATTTTATTTTCGTATATAATAGTATTTTTTGTTATCAATAGTTTTTTGATAAATAAAAAAATATTATTAGATAGTTACCAAAGCAGCAAACATAAAAAACTAATATCCAATCAAAATGTTCCTTTATCAGGAGGTTTGGTTTTATTATTGAGTATCTTTTTTTTCAAACTTGAAGACAGTTTATTAAATTATATTTTAATATTAATAATATATTTAATCGGACTACTATCAGATTTACGAATACTTAATAATCCATTAAAAAGATTAATTTTACAACTTTTAGTTATATCATCATATATATATATTAATAAAATTAATATAAGCTATATTAATATCTTATATTTTGACAACTTACTAAGTAACAATTTTATTTCACTAATTTTTACTTTATTTTGTTTTTTGATTCTTGTTAATGGATCAAATTTTATTGATGGCTCAAACTTACAATGCACAGGTTATTATATTGCAGTAATAATAACTTTAGGAATTTTAATTAATAATGGACTTTTGTTTCAAAATCAATTTCAAGTTAAAGTTATATTTGTATTTATGATTTCATTTGCAATTTTAAATATATATAATAAATCTTTTCTTGGTGATGGAGGCTCTTATCTTCTATCTTTTGTTGTGGGGATAATCTCAGTAAAATTCTTCAATTTGAATAGTGTTTCTCCTTATTTTATAGCATTATTGCTTTGGTACCCAGCATTCGAAAATTTATTTACTATTATCAGAAGAAAATTTTTTAATAAAAAAACAATAGATCAGCCTGATGTACAACACTTACATCAACTATTTATCAAGACTTTAAGAAAAAAAAACTATAAAACTTTTGTATTAAAAAATATTTTTGGATTTATTGTCTTTATTTTTAATTTTATACTATTTTTAGTTGGCTCTATGTATTTATATAGTAGTAAAATCCAGATTTTATTAATTATTTTTGCTGTGACGATATATATATTAACTTATCAAAAGTTAAAAATCTTTAAAAGTAAATGAGATATCCTTTAGTAAGTATTATAGTTCCATTTTATAAGAAAATTGCGTACTTCAAAAGAACTTATAACTCAATCTTAAATCAAAAATATAAAAATATAGAAATTATTATAATATATGATGATGAAGATTTAACTGATTTGAACAAAATTAAGAAAATCTTAAAAAGAAATACTAAATTAATAATAAATAAAAAAAATCTAGGTGCTGGGTTTTCAAGAAATAAGGGTATCAAAGTTTCTAGAGGTAAATATATTGCTTTTATTGATAGTGATGACACATGGACAAAAAATAAATTAAGTTATCAAATAAAATTAATGGAAAATAAAAAGTTTATGTTTACACATTGCTCTTATAATATTATTGATGAAAATAATTTAATAGTTGATAAAAGAATTGCAAAAAATAGACTAACTTTCAAAAAACTCCTAAAATCATGCGATATTGGTTTATCAACAGTTGTTATAAATCAAAGTTTAGTAAAAAAACATAAATTTCCAAATTTAAAAACCAAAGAGGACTTTGTTTTGTGGTTAAAAATTTCAAAAAAAACTGAAATTGTTGGAATAAAAAAAGTAATGATGAATTGGCAAAAATCCAAAGATTCATTATCATCAAATTTACCCCAAAAATTGTTTGATGGATACAAAGTTTATAATAAATATATGAGATTTAATGTCTTAAAGTCAATTATTTTTCTTTTTATATTATCAGTAAATTTTTTAAAAAAAAATTAGATGGATACAATATTTTTTTTAATAATTTTTTGGTTTTTTTTAATCTCTGCTGTTGGAAATGGATATTTTTATAAAAAATTATTCAGTATTAATCATCTCTACGATTTAGGGACATTGGGTATTTTAGGTTTGATAAATCTAACATTAATATCTTATATATCTGCTTTATTAATTAATGAAAAAATTTACTTAAATCTAATAATACATTTTCTCGGTATTATTTTTTTTATCTTAAATTTTAAAAAATTTGAAATTAATAAATATTATATTTTTATTATTTTTATTTTATCTATAGGGATTTTTATATCAAAAACTCACGATGATTTTTCATTTTATCATCTACCTCAATCTTTAAATTTAAGTAATAACAAATTGCAAATAGGTTTATCCAATTTAGACTTTAGCTATGCTTATCATTCTTCGATTTTATACTTAAATTCTCTTTTTTATTTGCCAGTTTATAAATATTTTTTTTTCAATGTTCCAAATCTTTTAATTTTTATATTTTCCTCTCTTTTTTTTGTAAAAAATATTTTTGAAAAAAAAAATACTAAAATTGTTAGATTTTATTGTTTATTTGTTTTATCATTTATACTTGTTAAATTTAGTCGATTATCCGAGTTTGGTACTGATTTGTCTGGCCAAATTTTAATACTTATATCAATTAAATACTTCTTAAAATTTATAGACTATAGAATTCAAAATAATGGTGAAATAGTAATATTTTTCACAATTTTATTATATTGTTTTACAGTTAAAACTTATTTTATATTTTATTTATTTTTATTTTTTTTAATATTTATTTTCATCAACATAAGTAAAATACAATTAATTTTTTCCAAAAATTTTATGTTGTTGGGATATTCTGTCATTTATTTATCTTTATTTTTTACAATTAATTTATTTTCTTCAGGATGTTTAATATTTCCAATTGCATTTAGTTGTATAGAAGATCTATCTTGGTCAATGCCGATTGAAGAAGTAAAATCATATAGTCAATGGTTTGAAGTCTGGTCAAAATCTTTAGCTGGTCCTAACTATATAGAGAATAATTATTTAAAATTAATAAATAATTTTTTATGGATAGATTTTTGGATAGAAAATTATCTACCAAAATATTTAGAAACAGTTTACTTATTATTATTTTTGGCGATAATTTTCTTATTAACATTTAAAAATTATACAAAAAAAAAATTTAAATTAGAAAAGAATTCAAAAATATTAATTTATTTTTTAATTTTTATTTTTTTATTCTGGTTTTACAAGCATCCCACTTTAAGATATGGGGGTTTTGTATTGCATATTTCAATTATTTCATTATTGCTATCTAACTATTTGAATAAAACTTTATCAAACGAAAAAATAATTTTAAGAAAATCCATAATAATTTTATCCATCTCTCTTTTTATTTTTTTTTCAAAAAATATCATTAGGATTAACAATGAATTCAAGAGGGATGATCAATTCAAATTTAGTAATTTTCCATATTTTAAATTAATAAATACTAATTATGAAGAGATTTTCATTAATGATAATATCTCATTTTCGTATGTCCATGGCACTCATTGTTGGGATAGTCCCCCGCCTTGTGGAACAACCAAAAATTTAAATGTTGATAAGGTTGGTGGTTATTACTTAATTAAAAGAAAATAATAATGTATTTTTTTACTTACATATAAATTATAAATATTCTTTAATACATTAATGTGAAAAATTTAACTTTAATAATACCAGCCAAACAAGAACACGATTCTTTACCGATCTTTTTAAAAGAATTAGAAAATTTCTCTTGTCACATATCTGTGATTTTAGAGGATAATGACGAACAAACTAAAAATTGCTTAAATGAATTTAAAGAAATTGAAATTATTCTTCAAAAAAATAAAGGATATGGATCTGCAATTATTGAAGGAATCAATAAGTGTTCAACTGAGTATTGCTGTATAATAAATGCAGATGGATCAATGAGTCCAAAATATCTAAAAAAAATGTTAGAAGATTGTAAAAATAACGATTTTATTTTTGCGTCTAGGTATTTAAAACCTGGGGGAGGTAGTGAAGATGACACCTTTATCACATTTATAGGTAATAAAATTTTTACATTAATAGGTAATATATTATATGATTTAAATATTTCCGATATTTTATTTACTTTTATTTTGGGAAAAACTTCGTCATTTAAATCACTGAATTTAAAATCACAAGATTTTAGGTTATGTGTTGAGATACCAATTAAAGCAAAAAAAAAAAATTATATATATTCTTCAATTGCATGTTTTGAGAGAAAGAGAATTGCAGGTTTTAAAAAAGTAAATGAATTTAAAGACGGGTTTTTGATATTGTGTGGTATGTTTAATTATATATTTAAAAAATAAAATTTATGAAAAAAAAAGCACTTATATTTGGTGTTACTGGACAAGATGGATCTTATTTGTCTGAATTTCTTATAAAAAAAAAATACATTGTTCATGGTGTAAAAAGAAGATCCTCATCAATGAACACAAACCGTGTTGATCATATTTATCAAGATCCGCATGAAAAAAACAGAAATTTTATTTTACATTATGGTGATGTAACTGATTCAACTGTTGTATCTAATCTTGTGAGGACAATTAAACCACATGAAATTTATAATCTAGCAGCTCAATCACATGTTGCTGTCTCATTTGAAGTGCCAGAATATACAGCTAACGCAGATGCTTTGGGTGCTCTTAGAATCTTAGAAGCTATAAAATTTAATAAATTAATAAATAAAACAAAATTTTATCAAGCTGGTACATCAGAAATGTACGGTCAAGTAACATCAGCCCCACAGAATGAAAAAACAAATTTTAGACCCATAAGCCCTTATGGAGTTGCAAAAGTATATGCTCATTGGATTACTGTAAATTATAGAGAGGCATATAATATTTTTGCATGTAATGGGATCCTGTTTAACCATGAGAGTCCTCGAAGAGGTGAAACTTTTGTGACAAAAAAAATTGTTAGTGCATTATGTAAAATAAAATTTAACTTACAAAGTAAATTATTTTTAGGAAATTTATATGCTAAAAGAGACTGGGGACATGCGAAGGATTATGTAGAAGGAATGTGGAAAATATTGCAATATAAGTCTCCAGATGATTATGTTTTATCTACAGGCAAACAGTATAGTATTAAAGAGTTTATTAATTTAGTAGCTAAAAAACTTCAAATGAAAATTAAATGGAGAGGTAAGGGTATTAATGAGAAATGTTACTCTTTAGATAAAAAAAAATTTATTATCGAATGTGATAAAACATATTTGAGACCCTTAGATGTAGAAAATTTATTAGGAAATTCAAATAAAGCAAGACGTATTTTAAAATGGAAACCAAAAGTTAACATTAACAAATTAATCGATGAAATGGTGAGTTATGAATTAAAAAAAATAGGTAATGATTGATAAGAGATCTAAAATTTTTTTAGCAGGACATAGTGGAATGGTTGGTTCGTCAGTTTTAAAGTTATTAAAAAAAAAAAAATATAAAAATATTCTTATAATAAAAAAAAAAAAATTAAATCTTTTGGATCAAAATAAAGTTCAATTATTTTTGAAAAAAATAAAGCCGAAAATGGTAATAATTGCAGCCGCTAGAGCAGGTGGTATATTGGCAAATTCAAAAAACAAAGCAAAATTTATTTATGAAAACTTACAAATTCAAAATAATCTAATTCACAGTTCATATTTAGCTGGTGTTAAAAATTTAATTTTTTTGGGTTCAAGTTGTATCTATCCTGGAAATATAAAAAAAAAAATAAATGAAGAGGATTTATTATCAGGCAATTTAGAAAGAACTAATGATTCATATGCAATAGCAAAAATTGCAGGTTTAATGATGTGCCGAGATTACTCTAAAAACTTTAAATTAAATTATAAAGCACTAATGCCAACAAACCTATATGGACCTGGTGACAATTATGACTTAAGTAATTCTCATTTTTATCCAGCTTTATTAAAAAAGATTTATCTTGCAAAAATAAAAAAAAAAAAGTTATTACTCTATGGGGTTCTGGCTCTCCTAAAAGAGAATTAATGTATGTTGACGACCTAGCGGATGCAATTATTTATTTTATGAATAAAAACTTCAAAGAAGCCTATTTAAATATAGGCACTGGTATTGATCATAATATTAAATGGTACGCAAAATTTATATCAAAAAAACTAAATTATAGAGTTAAATTTAAGTTTGATCATAAAATGCCAAATGGAACAAAAAGAAAAATTTTGAATGTAAGTAAAGCAAAAAGACTTGGATGGAAATATAAAACTTCTCTAGATAAGGGTTTCGAGCCTACATTGAGGGATTTTTTGCTAAAAAAAAAAAATTTTAGATAGTTTACTTTTTATCTCTATAAGTTATAAGAAATTGCCTGGTGATTATAGCGAAAGGGTAATACCCGATACCATTCCGAACTCGGCAGTCAAGCCTTTCTGCGCCGATGGTACTTTGTCTTAAGGCATGGAAGAGTAGGTCTTCGCCAGGCTATTCAAATGAAAAATACTTTAGTTGTAACTGGTGGAGCAGGGTTTGTTGGTTCAAACCTTATTGAATATTTACTAAAAAATACAAATTACAAAATCATAAGTATAGACAACTATTCAAGTGGATCAAAAAAAAATCATATAAAATCAAAGAATGTTTACTACATTAAAAATAGTACAAAAAATATACAACGAATATTAAATAAAAAAAAAAATAAAATACGTTCAATTTTTCATTTTGGTGAATTTGCGAGAATATATCAAAGTTTTTCTAAATTTAATCAGTGTTATGATTCTAATACTCTTGGCAGTAAAGCAGTTTTTAAGTTTTGTTTAGATAATAATATTAAATTAATTTACTCTGCGACTTCAGCAAGTTTAGGTAATTTTGGAGAAGATAAAAATTTGTCTCCATACGCATTTACTAAATCGAAAAATTTAGAATTGTTAGAAAATTTAAAAAAATGGTTTAATTTCAAATTTGAAGTAGTTTATTTTTATAATGTATATGGTCCAAGGCAAATTAAGAATGGTGATATGGCTACAGTAATAGGAATTTTTGAGAAATGTTTTGAAGATAACAAGCCATTAACAGTCGTTAAGCCAGGAACTCAAACTAGACGTTTCACACATATATCAGATACAATTAAAACATGTTTTGAGGCATGGAAAAATAACAAATGTTTACATTACAGTATCTCAAATAAAAAGTCGTATTCAATTTTACAGGTTGCAAAAATGTATAATCATAAAATAAGATATTTACCTAAAAGACAAGGTGAAAGATATGCGTCAGCTTTGACCAATTTTTCCTTCAATAACAAAGTTCATAAAAGATATGGTAAAATACAATTGAAAGAATACATAAATTACTTTATTAGAGATGTAAAAAAATGAAAATAGCAAGTTCTTTAAAATCATTGAAAAAACGCGATCTTAATTCAAAGCTAGTTAAAAGAAGAGGTAGAGTCTATATCATAAATAAAAAAAATCCGAAATATAAAGCTAGACAAAAATAATTTATGATTATTGGAAGCATATCAGAAAATAAAGATTACGAAAAAAGAATTTCAATTACGCCTGAAATTGCAAAAAAATATATTTCGAATGGATTTGAAGTGTTTGTTGAAAAAAATTTAGCCTCCCATTTGGGTATCTCTGATAGTGAATTTACTAAACATGGTTGTAAGGTTGAAAGTAGAGAGAATGTTCTTACTAAATCTGATGTAATTTTACAATTAAATTTACCTGACGAAAAAAGTACAAGCTTATTAAAAGAAAATAATATTTTAATTGGTAATTTTAATTTAACATCAAATAAAGATAATATTTTAAAAATATCTAATAAAAATATATCTGTGTTCTCTATGGAACTATTGCCTAGAATTACCAGGGCTCAATCAATGGATATTTTGTCTTCACAAGCAAATCTAGCAGGATACAAAGCAGTTGTAGACTCATTTGCTTTATTTAAAAAAGCTATTCCAATGATGATGACAGCCGCAGGAACTATTTCAGCTGCAAAAGTTTTAGTTGTTGGTGCAGGAGTAGCTGGTTTACAAGCAATAGCTACTGCCAAAAGGATGGGTGCAATTGTTTTTGCTACTGACGTTAGATTAGCTTCTAAAGAACAGGTAGAGAGTTTGGGTGGTAAATTTTTAGTCGTCGAGGGTGCTGAAAATTTAGAGACTGAGGGAGGTTACGCTAAAGAAGCATCTGAAGATTTTAAAAAAAAACAAGAAGAACTATTAGCTGAAACTTTAAAAAAAATTGATGTGGTAATTTGCACTGCTTTGATACCTGGGAAAAAAGCGCCAAAAATAATTAATGAAAAAATGATTGATAATATGCAACCTGGATCTATTATTTATGATTTAGCTGCTTCACAGGGAGGCAACGCTGCATATACCGAAATGGACAAAACTATAGATAAAAATGGTATTACTATAGTTGGAGAGAGTACTATATTAAATAAACTGCCAACATCTGCATCAAATTTATACGCAAAAAATTTATTTAATTTTGTATTAAATCTCTATGACAAGGAAAATAAAAAATTTACAATAAACATGGAAGATGAAATAATAAATAAAACTTTGGTTAAATAAATATGGAAATAGACCCATTTATTTTTAGATTAAGTATATTTATACTTGCAATTTTCGTAGGCTACTACGTTGTTTGGAGTGTAACACCATCCCTGCATACTCCCTTAATGTCGGTAACTAATGCCATTTCATCTGTAATTATTGTTGGCGCTATAATAGCAGCTTTAGCTGGCAGTAGTGTCGAAGTATTTGAAATATCAAACATATTTGGTTACCTGGCAATTGTTTTAGCTGCAATTAACATTTTTGGTGGATTTTTAGTCACACAAAGAATGTTGGCAATGTATAAAAAAAAAAAGAAAGATAAATAATAATGTCTCAAAATCTATTAGCAATTTTCTATTTAATATCTGGAGTTTTATTTATTTTGGCTTTAAGGGGATTGTCATCTCCCGAAACCTCAAGACGTGGAAATCTTTTTGGAATTATAGGTATGGCCATTGCAATCGGAGTTACGATATTGTCTGTAGGTAATTTTTCAATTGCATTTATTTATATGATTGTATTTCTTTTAATAGGTGGCTCTATTGGAGCCTTCATAGCTTTTAAAATTCCAATGACAGCAATGCCGGAGTTAGTTGCAGGATTTCATAGTTTAGTTGGTTTAGCTGCAGTGTTTGTTGCTATCTCTGCTTTTTTAAATCCAGAAGTATTTAATTTAGGCTCACCAGGTAAAATTAAGATTGCCAGTTTAATAGAGATGTCTTTAGGGGCTGCAATTGGTGCAATAACATTTACGGGCTCTATAATTGCTTTTCTAAAATTAAGAGGAATTATGTCGGGCTCCCCTATAACTTTTTTTGGCCAACATTATTTAAATTTACTTCTAGGCTTAGCACTAGTGGGTTTGATCTATTTTTTATGTGTTACACAAAGCAATAATTTATTTTGGGTAATAATTGGAATATCGTTCTTAGTTGGAATATTATTAATAATTCCAATAGGTGGAGCAGATATGCCAGTAGTAATCTCAATGTTAAATTCCTACTCTGGTTGGGCAGCTGCTGGAATAGGTTTTACTTTAGAAAATAGTGCACTCATAATAACTGGTGCATTAGTTGGCTCATCAGGAGCTATACTATCATATATAATGTGTAAAGGAATGAATCGATCTTTCTTTAATGTAATACTTGGTGGATGGGGAGCCACAGACGATACTAGCAAAACATCCTCAAAAGAACAAAAACCAGTTAAAAATGGTAATGCAGATGATGCTGCCTTTTTGATGAAAAATGCTTCTTCAGTTATAATTGTGCCAGGATATGGTATGGCGGTAGCCCAGGCTCAACATGCATTAAGGGAAATGGTTGATGCATTAAAAAAAAATGGAGTTAAAGTTACATACGCAATTCACCCAGTAGCTGGCAGAATGCCTGGACATATGAATGTATTATTAGCAGAAGCCAATGTGCCTTACGATGAAGTTTTTGAATTAGAGGAAATTAATAATGATTTTGCTAATTGTGATGTTGCATATGTAATAGGAGCTAATGACGTCACTAATCCAGTTGCAAAATCCGATCCTCAATCACCTATATATGGTATGCCTATTTTAGACGTGGAAAAATCAAAGTCAGTATTGTTTGTAAAGAGAAGCTTATCACCTGGTTATGCTGGTATAGATAATGATCTTTTTTACAGAGATAATACGTTAATGTTATTTGCTGATGCAAAAAAAATGACTGAAGATATAATTAAGAGCTTATAAATTGACAAAAATTTATTGTGATATAGCTGACAAAAATTTAATAAAAGTTTTTCATAAAAAAAAAATTGTTAAAGGTTTTACAACTAATCCCAGTTTGATGAGAAAAGCTGGAGCAAAAGATTATGAAAATTATTGCAGAAGTTTATTAAAAATAACAAATAAACCAATTTCATTTGAAGTATTTGCAGATAATCAAGATAAAATGATAGAACAAGGACAAAAGATAACTAAATGGGGTAAAAATGTATATGTTAAAGTTCCATTTATCAATTCAAAAGGTCATTTTATGGGCAAAGTTATAAAAGAATTAAATAAAAACAAAATTAAACTTAATATCACAGCAGTGTATACATCTAATCAAACAAAAAAAATATTGAGTAAATTGAACAAAGAAACAAAAGTAATTATTTCGATTTTTGCTGGAAGAATGTCAGACGCGGGAAAAGATCCAATACGTGAAATAAAGAAAAGTTTGATCTATGCAAAAAAATATAAAAATGTTAAAATATTATGGGCAAGCACCAGAGAAGCTTATAATTATTTGCATGCAAGAAAATTAGGCTGTGATATTATTACAGTACCACCAAGTATAATAAAAAAAATTGAAACATTTGGAAAAAGTTTTAAAAATTTAACTGTTGAAACGGTAAAGACATTCCTTGACGACAGTAAAAAATCTAAATTTAAATTAAATTAATACTTAAAATTGGTTGCGGGGGACGGATTTGAACCGCCGACCTCAAGGTTATGAGCCTTGCGAGCTACCAGGCTGCTCCACCCCGCGATAATTAAATCCTGTTTTT
>MDTB01041250.1_pt1 | contig 37819 bp, 30 predicted proteins | sample 811161 | NCBI WGS metagenome assembly MDTB01 (sample SAMN05326650, study PRJNA326480) | marine metagenome | isolation source: seawater | place: Mediterranean Sea | collected 2009 | reverse complement strand
GAGGCACAGGCTGCCGTCGTTTCCGTTGCTAAAGGCTTGGCGGACTCTGGCGAAATAGTAATTTCTGGAAACGATGAAGACAGTGAGATGGTTTATTGATTTCTAAGTTTTTTGCACGATCAGTCTGCAAAAGGAGAAGTTGTGTAGAGATACAGGATGATAGATACTGTCCTGTAAATTGCCGATAGAATCACAATATGGCTGCCTATTTACCGCATAATCATAACGGAATTATATGCGAGTCTGAGAACATCGGTAGAAACCCCCCCCCCGAGAATCCGATTCATAGTTCCCTTACCCGAGTCGCCGAGAACGATAGCTGAATAATTCTTACCTACCTCTATGATTTTTTCGACTGGATCACCTACCTCGACATAAGTCTCTTTCAGTTCAAAGTTCAGTTCACGCTTCAACGTATGACTGGCCTCAACAACAATTTTCTCAGCCTTGCTCATTCCTTCGGCATCAGGAGATACGCATATTGCCGACACTTTGGGGTCAGGGAAACGAGCAGCTAACTCGGCCTCTTGTAAAACGATTTGGGTTGAAAAATCGGACCCGTCAATACACACTAAATGCCCTTTTCCCGGAACCAAATTACGAACCAGCAATACGGAGCACGGAGCGTGATACGCCACCTTTTCAGAGACGCTCGGTGTTAGGGTGGCACGCAACCTGCCCCGCCCTTGTTTAGCAGAGCCCGTGATGATTAAGTTGTATGGTCCCAACTCATATTGATCGAGAATGCCGCTCGCAGCATCTGGCGCAACTTTAAGTTTCAGGACGACGGTACGGCCACTTGAATGTCGGTATTCGATCTTATTATCGCCAAGCGGATCTCCATCGACAATTGTGTTTGTTGTTTCGACTTCCCACTCTTTTTTTAGTTCCTCGTCTCCCACTAGTAATTCTAAACCCGTCTTAAGCCGTCTTATCCCGGGTAATTCCAAACCCCAACTGAGCATATTTTCTCGCGCTATGCGGACCTGCAGCCCGCCAGAGTGAAGACCTTGGTCGATAGGCCGTACATAGAGAAGTATGATGTCGCAATCGGGTCTCTGACCGCCCATCCTGGCTGCATATTTCAGACCAAGATAACCCTCGTCTGACCCGTCAATGCATACGAGTATGCGAAATCGATTACGGCGCTTGTTCTGGAGCGCTTCTAACTTTTCGCGGTATTTTTCTTCCTCTGTTCTCAAACGATTCTCCTCTGCCACCCTTTAGTTTAAGTGAGCGAGACAAAATATGCAGTATATCCCTCAAGTGCCCAACAGAGGCCAGTAGAAATAAGCTCCAAGCATCATCACAATTATCGACATGATACACATTTTCCATCCAACTTTAAGGAAATCTGTCGTTTTTAAATAACCAGATGCATAAACGATTGTGCAAGCGGGTGTCCCGACGACCGTAAGATAGGCGAAGGCAGAGGAAATGGCGGTTATATATCCAATCACAATTGGACTTTCGTTTGCCACAGTCGCTAAATTCAGAACAATTGGTCCAAGGACAGCAACTGCTGCACCGTTTGACATTGTATTTGTTACAAACGTAGTTAACGTGGAAACAGCAGCCCAGAGACCAAGTCCTTCGTCCGCCCCAAAGGGTGAGAGTAGGTTAAGAAAATGCTCTGCTACCCACTGTGCAGCACCGGTGTCCTTCATCTGGACGCCAAGAGATATCGCTGCCGCATACAAAAGAATAACGCCCCAATTCACGCCAGAATTAATATCTTCCCATTTAACCAAGCCTGCGACGAGAAAACCTACTGCGCCAAAAATCGCCACGGTGCCCATGCCGATGGTACCAGATGAGGTTATCCAGCCGGTAAGAACTAGGACAAAAATTAAAATTGCAACCCAATCGCCCGGTTTCAAGCTACCTTGCATGTCGACCTCAGCACGCAATTTAACGATGGCACGAGAGAGATTGCGGTATTCTGGTTTAAACGTTGCTAGCAAGATTATCGTAACAACAGGGATTTGTATTAAGAACATGGGATAAGCAAAAATCATCCAATCCACGTAATCGATTAAATATTTGAGAGTTTCTGGATCGGTTGGATTGTAAAAAAACTCCTTCCAGTAACCAATCATGATCGCGTTACGCGCCCCACCTGACGGCGTACCAATACCGGCGACGGAACAACCATAGGAAATAGAAAATAATAAAACTGCTGCCAAATTCCTCACCTTTTTGGGGTCGTCAGACGTAAGTGTAATCAATGTAATGCCTACAGGAAGCATCATCGCAGCGACAGTGTGTTCTCCAATAAAAGATGCAAGGAACCCGGACACTGCGGAAATTCCAAAGCATATGTTGGAGGTTTTTGTACCGGTCACTCGAACTATCAGCCACGCTATACGTTTATCGAGTTTTTGCTTCACTACTGCAACGGCAAGCATTAAAGATCCCATGATAAAAAGAACCGAATCCGTCATCAAGCTTTTAGCGACATTTGTTGAGTCTAGGCCAAGCAGAAGAACTTGGCCGATGATTATCATTAAAGCTACGGTTGGCAGGGGAATGGGTTCAGTGATAAAAAGAATGGTTGCAACCACGGACATAGTCAATACGATCAAAGCTTCCCGACTGAGATCATCTGAAAGTGGCAGCTGCAGCAAACCGAAACCCACAGCCATAGCTATAAAAAACCAGCGCTTTTCCCAGAAATAGTATATTTTTAGTGTTTTGCTGACTCGGGCCACTTGCTGAACGCTACCAGATACACCAATACGCTGGGATAACAACTTTGGTGATAGGCTGTTAAGGCCCATGGGTTCCTCATAAACACAGCGAATAAGCCCAACAAATTGGGACATATAACCAGTATATCTTGCCGGAATATCGAAACCGACAACATCAAATGCTCAAGTCAGGCAGACCCGAACTAACCGGAATTAAACTCGGGCTCCTAACTGCCTAAGCCATGTGCGCCTGATAACCAGAGAAGTAAAGTAAATTATTAATTTACTGCGTTTTTTAGCGCGCGGATTGCAGCTGTATAGTCGTTCCCCTTGAATATAGCGCTTCCTGCCACCAAGACATTTGCTCCTGCAGCCACTATATCGCCCGCAGTTTCCGAATTTACTCCGCCATCTACCTCCAGGTCAATTGGGCGATTACCAATCATTTTCCGGAGACGAGCGATTTTTTCGAGTTGAGAGGAAATGAAACTTTGGCCACCAAATCCCGGGTTAACTGTCATAACCAATATTAAATCTACCTCGTCTAAGACATATTCGACAACCGTCTCTGGTGTGTGAGGATTTAAAGACACCCCTGCTTTTTTTCCAACCGAGCGAATTAACTGAATGGAGCGATCTAAGTGCTGATCGGCTTCAGCGTGAACTGTGATAATGTCGGCACCAGCGCGCGCATACTGCTCTATATGAGGCTGCGCTGGGTTAATCATTAAATGCACGTCGAGAGGCTTTTCTGTGTGAGGCCTAATGCATCTAATTACCGGTGGTCCCAAAGTCAGGTTCGGCACGAAATGACCGTCCATAACGTCAATATGAACGTAGTCACATCCTGCCCTGTCGATAGCGCGTACCTCATCACCTAATTTTGCAAAATCGGCGGAGAGTATGGAGGGCGCGATCTTAACTTTTGCGTTATCGGCCATTTTATTGGCCTTTAATTCACTGTCGGGTCAAGTGATCCATCGGCATAGCGAGCTGCCATATCAGATAATGGAATAGGCTTAATTTTCGATCCATTGCCGGCACAGCTAAAACGTTCAAAGCGATCTGTACAAACCTTTTCCATAGCAGTGATCGCAGGTTTGAGGTAAGCTCGAGGATCAAACTCTGCCTTTTTCTCGTTTAAAACCTTCCGTATCGCTCCTGTTATTGCCATCCGATTATCGGTATCAATATTCACTTTTCTCACCCCATTTCTAATACCCACCTCTATTTCTTCAATTGGCACACCGTAAGTTTGTGGCATTTCGCCGCCAAATTTATTTATGATATCCTGTAAGTCTTGGGGCACGGTTGAGGAACCATGCATAACAAGGTGTGTGTCTGGTAGTTTGGCATGGATAGCCTTGACGACATCCATCGCTAGGATATCGCCCGTTGGCTTACGCGTGAATTTATACGCGCCATGGGAAGTGCCGATAGCGACGGCAAGTGCATCACATTTTGTATGCTTTACAAAATCAGCAGCCTCATCTGGATCGGTAACAAGCATATCTTTGGCAAGTTTGCCTTCGAAGCCATGGCCATCCTCTTTATCCCCCTCTCCAGTTTCAAGTGAGCCTAAACAACCTAACTCTCCCTCAACAGACACGCCAACCAAGTGGGCCATTTCTGTGACCTTACGCGTAGTTTTGACATTGTATTCGTAAGATGCTGGCGTTTTAGCATCTTCCTCCAGAGATCCATCCATCATAACCGATGAAAACCCGTTTGCGATAGCCGACATGCACGTTGCCGCGTTATTGCCGTGGTCTTGGTGCATGCAAACTGGCACTTCCGGGTACATCTCCGTCGCGGCGACTATCAAATGGCGGAGAACGGTGTCATTGGCATACTTTCGTGCCCCGCGACTCGCCTGCATTATTACTGGACTGTCTGTTTTATTCGCAGCGGACATGATGGCTAACATTTGTTCCATATTATTAATGTTAAAGGCTGGCATGCCGTAGTCGTTTTCTGCCGCGTGGTCGAGTAACTGTCTAAGTGAAACCAAAGCCATAAAATTATCCCTTTCGAGAATTAAATTTATATTTACTCAGTTAACTGCCTAAATTCTGTCTTTAACCGCGGTTATAATGTTTTCACATGTAATACCAAAGTGCTTAAATAGAGCGCTGGCTGGTCCCGAGGCTCCGAAGCTACTCATACCAATAAAACCACCTTTCGGTCCAATATATGCATCCCACCCCATGCGCACGCCAGCTTCAACGCCAACTCGTATCGTACCCTGACCAAGAATACTATCTTGATAGCTTGAGTCTTGTTTGTCGAATAGTTCCCAACAGGGCATTGAGATGACGGCGGTTGGTATGCCCTCGGCTTGCAAGCTCTCTCGTGCTGACACTGCGAGTTGAACCTCTGAACCCGTAGCCATGAGGGTCACTCGACGCTGCCCACCCTCGCCTTCCAAAAGCACATATGCCCCTTTGGCTGACAAATTTTCTTCTGTGTGGGCGATCCGCTGTATAGGAACATTTTGACGGGTGAGAACCATTCCTGACGGCCTGTTTTTATTCTCTAAGGCTAAAGCCCAGCATTCAGACGTTTCAACCGCGTCACACGGACGAAAGACATTGAAATTTGGTTGTGCACGCAACATCGCTAAGGTCTCCACAGGCTGATGTGTGGGGCCATCTTCGCCGAGACCGATAGAATCGTGGGTTAAGACATAAATAACGCGTTGTTCCATAAGCGAAGACAAACGCATAGCACCTTTCATGTAATCGGCAAAGACCAGAAATGTACCAGCATATGGAACAAAACCGCCATGCAACGCGATGCCGTTCATCGCACCTGCCATCCCGTGTTCACGGACACCGTAGTGGAGATATCGTCCGCTGAAGTTTGAGGGTTTTATGGGACATGTGCTCGGTGTTTTGGTGTTTACCGAACCGGTTAAATCTGCCGCGCCACCGATGAGATCAGGAATAACTTCTGTTAATACTGAGAGCACTTCGCCGGAGGCTTTACGAGTAGCCCAGTTCACGGATTCTTTAGAACAATTCTTCTTATGCACATTTACAGCATTCATCCATCCGTTTGGTAGAGTGCCAGAGATCATTCGTTCAAATTCTTCACGGTTACGGTCATTTTTGAGCCTACTCTCCCAAGCGATGCGATCCGCTTGGTGTTTTGTGCCTGCATCTCGCCACGCCATTAAAATATCTTCGGGGATAATAAATGGGCCATGAGGCCATCCCTTTTTCTCACGCGCGCCCTGAAGTTCCTCTTCGCCAAGCGGTGCGCCATGCGTTGATGCAGTGCCGGCTTTTGTTGGAGAGCCATGACCGATTTCAGTTTTACATGCTATTAGTGAGGGTTTTTTACTTAGTTTTGCGGCCTCTATTGCTATAGTCACTGCCTCTGGATCGTGGCCGTTAATTGCTTTTACATCCCACCCACAGGCTTTAAACCGGCTCAACTGATCGTCCCCGACAGTCATGTCAGTTTGGCCATCGATGCAGATGCCATTGTCATCGAAGAGAATGATTAATTTTGCAATTCCCATGTAACCCGCTAATGACACCGCTTCGTGAGAAACTCCCTCCATGAGGCAGCCATCGCCCGCGATGACGTATGTATAATGATCGACGAGACCATCTCCAAAACGCGCGTTGAGCATGCGCTCTGCCAAGGCCATGCCTACAGCTGTCGATAAACCCTGTCCTAGGGGGCCTGTTGTGGTCTCGATGCCGGCGGCATGACCGTACTCGGGGTGGCCCGCGGTTTTAGCCCCAATTTGTCGGAAGTTTTTGATTTCATCCAGTGTCATATCTTTATATCCGGTGAGGTAAAGTAAAGAGTACAACAACATTGAGCCGTGGCCTGCGCTGAGCACAAACCGGTCGCGATCCATCCAATCTGGCTTAGACGAGTCGAATTTCAAAAAACGGGTAAACAAAACCGTTGCCGCATCTGCCATCCCCATGGGCATGCCAGGGTGCCCTGAGTTGGCCTGTTGCACTGCATCCGCGGACAGGAAGCGGATCGCGTTCGCCATATTTTGATGGGATGCGCCTGTCATAAATAATTCCCCTTGATACGTGACCCTGATGGCCCAATGATTTCTACGACGGTACTTTAAATTTCTCGAGTTCGGCAGTAACAGCTTATCTATTCCTCAGCACAGTTATTTTAAACAATTGCACCTTAGATTTGGAGTCTGTTTTTCAACGTTAGACCGAACTTTTTACCAAGCCGGACAAAACATGGATATCGGGAGCCATGTAAAAAAATCCTTATGCTTCCATATAAATTAACTTTGTGTTTTAAGCATGTTCAGAGGAATGCTTGTGAAGCAAGAGAGCTTACAGCGAGCTATGTACAGCAATGCAGAAGCGTCCCACTATCATATTAACAAAGTGTGTGGTAATTAACTGATCAAGGCAGATACCCTCTGTCAGTAAAGTTTTGGACACCTGAAGAGTGAAAATTATATTTGTAATCATCGCTTATAAATAAACACGGAAATATATATGCTAGCGCATTACTTGTGAAGAACTGTTTGGGTTTGTATTCCATATTGCCAACTCTGCGTATAGAAGGAGGATGACGTTGACAGTCCAACAAACAATTAAAGATAAAATTCAGGCTGCACTTGCGCCTGAGCATCTTGAGGTGATCAACGAGAGCCACATGCATAACGTTCCGCCGGGATCGGAGTCCCATTTCAAAGTTATCGTCGTATCGACGCTGTTTGAGTGTAAAAGTAGGGTGGAGAGACATCAAAACGTCAATTCTATATTGGCTGACGAATTGGCTGGATCAGTTCACGCGCTTTCGATGCAAACCCATACTGCAACTGAATGGGAGGAACGGTCGCGTAAAATTATTAAATCACCTAATTGCCGGGGCGGTAGTTTGTAAGAGCCGTCTTTTCGGGATGTCTAAGTTTGACGATGTTTTGCGAGTACTACCCCTGCTCTGCGTTACAACATGTTCGCTGAATATAGCATGGCTCGCGCCGCAGGCACCGGTGCACGAAAAAACGAACACCTTGGATGATGGGGATTCCCGAGCCAATCAATAGAATAAAAATGGGGTGGCTGATGGGATTTGAACCCACGACCCTCGGCACCACAAGCCGATGCTATGTATATCATGTGGTGGAAGAAGGTGTCAGGAAAAATCAAGAATAGCGTATGTTTTTGGTGCTTTTTAGATTATCCGTTGCCTGCTCCCCTCCTTACTAGTATCAAGGTGTAAGTAATTTTTGTTGCCTAGAAGTTGCCTAGTTAACATTTCCAAGAGATGCAAATGCCGCGCTACATTCCACGAACTGCCTCACAGTGGAACCGGCTGGAAGCCGTTAATGGTCGCCAGACTGACTACGTTGACCACGGGCCGAACCGTGTGCCGGGTTTGGTATTGCGGGTATCACCAACCGGTAAAAAATCATGGGTGGTTACTGCCCGACGCCCTGGCATGAAAAACCCAAGCCGCTTTACCCTTGGTGATATCCGCGACTTGGCGACACTGACAGAAGCACGGGAAAAAGCGGCGCAATTTAAAGGCGAACTAAAAGCCGGTCGCGATCCATTGGCCGAACGTGCTGCCCAAAAAGCCGAAGCCGCTGTCACCCGTCTGGAAACCGTAGACAAACTACTAGAGGCATTCTGCCAGCACTGCGAGCAGACCAACCGAACCGGCAAGGAACAGGCTTCACTATTGAGGAATGATGTCCTGACCCACTGGAAAGGCCGTAACATTCGAACCCTCACCCGGCGCGATGTGCGCGATGTGGTGGAGCAGAAGAAGAAGAAAGCCCCCGTCAGGGCCAACCGCCTGTTGACGTTGATAAAAACGTTTTTCACCTGGGCGATGGAACATGACCACATCGAGGCAAACCCCGCCCACGGCTTAAAGCCCCCAACGCCTGAACATTCACGCAATAGGGTTTTGGATGATGAAGAACTAAAAGCCGTTTGGGACGCCGCCGTGGTGGCTGGTGCGCCATTCGGGGCCATAACCCGCCTTTTGATACTAACGGCACAACGGCGCGAAGAAGTGGCCGGTATGCGGTGGTCTGAGATTAACCCTGACACGGCGGAATGGGTTATCCCCGCCTCCCGAAGCAAGAACGGTGAAGAAAATCGTGTTCCACTGACAGCAAGTGCATTGAGTATCATTTAGGCGCAACCCAAAGTTAAAGGCTCTAACTTCGTTTTTCCGTCCAGCCGTAACCCAGAGACCAAACACGCGTCAGGCTACTCAAAGGCGAAGGCCCGTCTTGATAAGGCTAGTGGTGTAACCGACTGGCGTTTCCATGATCTGCGGCGCACGGCGGCATCGGGTATGGCAAGGATGGAAATAGCGCCGCATGTGGTCGAAAAGATACTGAACCACACCACCGGTATCATTGGCGGCGTGGCGGCAGTTTATAACCGCTATGGGTATGACAAAGAAAAACGCCGCGCCTTGGAAGCATGGGAAAGCGTTGTGATTGGAAATCTGGATCTAACTAACGTTATCGAACTACACAGGGCTAACTAGATATAGGGTGTATTCTATATTGTATTGAGGCGTTAAACACTGTATATTGTGTTTATCGCGCATTGTTGCGAGATCGGTTTTAAGGCGTTCGTTTATGAAATGAGAAACTGTATCAACCGAGAACCTGATATAAAAGTTGGCAAGTTGCCGGGTCGCATTGCGCGGGCCACCCAAAACCGAACGATCTGCTAGAAACTCAGAACTCCAACGTTCAACCGTAATTTGGCGGTGGCGTTGGTGCATGTGTTCCATCGTTGCCGCCGTGAACGATGGAGTTAGATATGCCACACATGACACGGCAAACCCTGATCGAAGAATACCCAGTCCCCAAAACTCGTCCTGGCCTTCGGCGCTGGATTAAGAAACTTGGCTTTCCAAAGCCAGTTTATGCGCACTCTAACTTACCCCTGTGGTCTCCAGAGGCGGTGGAAGAATGGTTCGAAAGCCGCTCTGCATACCGGTTCGATGCGGGCCGCGTTACTCACGCAAAAGACAAGGGGTGAGGAGCCATGACCAACAAAAGATCAACCCCCGGCGCGGGCAAGGCGCACGAGGGCTGGAATGCTTCTTTCGACTTCGAAGATCATACCAAAATCGAGTGCGCCCTTCAACTTGCGGCAAGGGGTTTCAATGTCTTTCCGGTGCGGGAAAACAGTAAAATGCCGTTGATCGAACAATGGCCAAGTCGCGCGACAACTGATCCGAAACAGATCGAAAGATGGTGGGATGAATGGCCTGAGGCGAACATTGGGATCTGCACGACAGACTTTAAGGGCCGACATCTTGTTGTTGTCGATCTTGACGTAAAGGATGGCAAGGATGGTGTCGCCCTTTTCTATGACAAATTTCCGGTCGAGGATTTCCCAGAGAACACGTTCACGGTCGAGACGCCATCCGGAGGACAGCACCTTTATTACCTGTCAGAAGGACGCTACCGGTCAGGTACGCATGTCCTTGCCATTAATATCGACATTCGGGCCACTGGCGGATTTGTGGTCGCACCTGGATCAACGATCGACGACAAGCCGTATAAAGTTATCGACGCCTCACCAATGAAAACGCTGCCGCCCGGTGGTGCAGCAAGGCTCAAGCCGGTGAAAGCAAAAGCGGAGATCGTTTCGCTTGCCTCTGTGCATGAGGGTGACCCAAGGCGCGTTGAACGTGCGCGGGAGTATTTAGCAACCGCCGCACCCGCAATCCAAGGCCAAGGCGGCGACAATCATACCGTTGCGGTAGCTAATCAGCTTGGCGACCTTGGCATCTCACGCGAGACAGCGCTTAGCCTTATGGGCGGGGAATGGAATGAACGCTGTGAACCGCCGTGGGAACTGTCAGACCTGAAAACGAAGGTGTTCAGCGCATACAAGAGCCGAGAGAACCCGATCGGCTGCCGAACTGGCGCGTACCAATTTTCTGACGTGTCAGCGTTCGTCAGCAATCGCACAGCACCGGAACCAATCGTTAAAACCGATGGTATTCGCTTGCTGACTATCAGCGACTTGTTAAACAAGCCAGCGCCACGGTTTCTCGTACGAAACATGCTGCCGGAATTTGGTGTTGCGATCCTTGCCGGACAATCCCGGCATATGAAGTCGTTCTTGGCATTGTTGCTTGGAATGTCGATCGCCACGGGTCGAAAAGTTGGCGCCTGTAATGTCATTCAGAAGCCAGCTGTATATATGCTTAATGAAGGAGCAGCCGGTTTTGGCGCTCGTGTCCGCGCATGGTTGCAATTCAATGATATTGATCATGTGCCAAACTTCCGAGTTATCGAGCAAACTCCGAACTTGATGAACTCTGACACTGCCGATGCATTCATTGCGGCAATCAACGAGCATCAATTTCATCCCGGCATCATCGTCATTGATACGTTTTCGAAAGCCACGATTGGAGGTGAAGATAACAGCACAAAAGATATGGCCGAGGCGTTATCGAACGCGGAACGGATCGGGCGACACTTCAATTGTCTTGTGCTGCTGATCGACCATCTTGGGAAAGATCCCAAGAAAGGTATCAGGGGAGCATATACGAAACTTGCGAACGCAGATGCTGTCGGGCTTGTCGTAAAGACTGGTAACACGGTTTCACTGTATATCGACAAAATGAAAGACGGCCCGGATGGCCAGACTTTCTACTTCGATATTAAACACGTCGAAACCCCAGGGGAGCAGGACACGACACCAGCGTTGTCAGCGCAATCGATGGACACGACACCAAAGCAAGCGGACTTCATTCGGAACAGGCTTGAGGCTAAAGGTGAGTTGACGCGGGAAGCCCTGAGGGCAGAGTTCCTTGAGATGTATCCGGGGCGAGTTAAGTCGTTCAATGAAACGCTTCGGCGTTTGGAGAAGTACAAAAAAATAATCCAGGAAAACGGCACTTATGTATTGGCTGGAACCTAGTTTTAACGGCAACAAGGGTGTTGTCGGACCTTCGGTAACAAGGGTGTTGTCGGCGGGTGTCTGAAAACCTTAAAAACCAAGGGCGGCTGCGGGACACACCCTTGTTGCCACGCAGTTGCCGCCACTCGGCAACACACAAGCATCCCTGAAAGGGATGCTTGTTACCGTGACAGCAGATTTAAAATAAGACCAATGGTTAAATCAGATAAATTGTGCCGCGTCGTTGCGGCTATGCGATCACGTTATATTGCGGTGTCGCGGTGTTATGGTTTTGTACTTTTGACGTACCTTACTCAATCGCACGCTGCTCGATTAGAAATTATTCATTTCAGCCGCCTGACCGCAGTACAACGGTAAACCAGGTAGCACGTGACACTGTAGCAGGTGTCATTGTTTTGGCTTGGCCAAGGAAACCAAGGCGTTGCCGCTATGAGGGAGATTACTTAAACCCGTTAGGCAACCCTTAGGCAACACATCTGCCCTTTTTGCCCCTAAACGTGATCAATTTTGACTTACCGTAGCAAATAGTCCGGTCACGGTTGGTATCTTATCTGCACTTTGTGACTTCTCTCCCCTACCCCCGCAAATTCGCATAGGGGGGGATTGGGGGTACGGGGGGCAAAAATTGCGCGGCCGGACATATCGTTATGGTGGTCACGCAACAAAATCGCACCACTGCAAAAACCCGCCCTAAAAAATATTCTGAAATTCTCAATAATGTGGAATATAGGAAGCAACCTATAAGTTATAATACATATTCTTAAACAACCTTTTTTATGTTAGTCTGTGGGCAGAATAGGAGTTCGCAACATGACGGCTGGCAGACCCAAAGGTTACGAGAAAACAGGCGGCATCCAAAAAGGTGGGCGCAAATACCAGACCGCCGCTGTAAAGGATGCAATCGTTCGTGTTTTTCACGAAGTGAATAAGGGTGACGATCGTTACCTCCACTCCCTGGCTATAAACGAAAAGAAACTTTTTCTCGATCTGGTGAAGCGCTGCGTTCCGCAAGAGATGGAAATTCAAACCGAGACGAAGGTCACGGTGGATCTCGGTGCTGCAATGGCTGAGGCTGAGCGTCGTTTAGCAGATAATTATCCAAAACAAATTGATGCGACACCAAGCGATTTCACCGTGGTTGAAACTGCAGCGAAACCATGAGACTGCATTGTGACCTAAAATCCTTCCGTTCTGAGTTGTAAGGCGGGCCCAAATCTAAAGAAAGTCTGCTAGGCGCTCAGGAGCAGTCGAAATTAAGGTTCGTTCGGAACGTCTGCGAATAGCCATGAGCGGAAACCAAGAATTGTCCAGTTAAATGGCATTAGAGCAATAGTCTGAAACTGCCGGTAAAACCTGCTCAATGGCCTAACTGCCAGTCTATCCGGCTACGTTACATCGTGTTCACTTGATTGCGCGACGCAAAACAACTATTATCCCCATCGATAGGACACATTTTCGGGTTTTGTATGAAACGACTTTGTTTCATTTCGTTGGTGATGCTCTGCGCTTTTCTCTGGGCGCCGACCGAAAGTGCTGCCCATTCCCACGAGCACCATACGGCTCAAACCCATCAGTTAGCTGATGCGGAATCAATGTCCCATGCAGGACATGGCCGTCATCACGCCAAGCACGGGCACAGCGACTGCCCCATGTCCATCGGCAAGTCGTACCAGCATTGCCTCGATTGTCCGCTGGACTCGGTCCAGGAAGCCGTATCGCCCCGTTTAAATCAATTCGACACAGTCCAAACGGAGACTGTTTCTTCGAGCGGGGTGGATGCGTTCCATGAAGAACCCATCTCGATCTCACCTCGACAAGTCAGTCCGCCCTTGGTGCGGCTCCCGTCTGTCGAGGGTTCTTTCAGCCAGTCGGTTTATCTCTCCACACAACGTCTGCGGATTTAGGGGAAGGCCCATAGGGCGAAAATCGCGCTATGCGTTCAATCCCTTTCGGACGGTGATGCCCGTCCAAACAACATCCGACAGAGGTCTGTCATGTGTGCACGATGTGAGAAGCGATCCGCTAAACCCGGACGTACAACTACCCTGGCGCTGGCGTTTTACGCGGCAACGGCGATACCGATAACGGGACCTGAAGTTCCAACCGGCGTTGGTGGCGAAGTTGCGGATCAAGGTTTTCCGTCGCTCATCGGGTCGGCCAATGCCGCTGAAGCGAAGAAAACCCAGGAAGGCGATACGGACAAATGGACGTGTCCCATGCATCCGCACTACATCGCGGACGAGTTCGGCTCTTGCCCCATCTGCGGCATGGATTTGGTCAAACTTGAAACCGGGGACGTCGGGAGCGGTCCAGCCGCCACCGAGCAGCGGTCCATTGTCACGATTTCGCCCGAGGTGATGCAGAACATCGGCGTGCGACTGGGCAGGTCCGAGCAGGTCAGCTTCGGAAGAAGCATTCGGAGTTACGGGCTTGTCGAGGAGAACGAACGCGCAGTCAGCGAAATATCTGCCCGCGTTGAGGGATGGGTGGAACAACTGAAGATCACGGCGGTCGGCGACGAAGTTAAATCGGGCCAGCCATTATTCAAACTCTATGCCCCTCAGCTCCTGATTTCTCAGCGGGATTACCTCCTCTCCCTGGAGGACCCGCAGATGGCCCGTGGCGGCATCCGGCAACTCAAATCCTATGGCGTTCAGGACCGGGTCCTTGATGAGTTGAAAGAGACGCGCGAGTCCCTGGAACTTGTGCCGTTCTACGCGGAGCGAAGTGGCACCATCTCCGTCCTCAATCTCAAGGAAGGCGGTTACGTGGATCGCGGCATGCTGCTTGCCCGCATTCAGGATTATTCCTCCGTCTGGCTCATCGTCGGTGTGGCAGAGAAGGATTTGAGTTTCATCTCGAAAGGCATGCAGGCGAACGTCGTGTTTCCGAACCTTCCGGGGCGGGAAACGGAAGCCAAGGTCGATTACATCTATCCTACCGTCGACCGGCAAACCCGGACGGGGCGCGTGCGGTTGGTTATCTCCAACAAGGACGGGGTCATCCGCCCTGGCAGTTATGCGGACGTGACATTCGATGTCGGCGTTTTGGACCGGATTGCGGTCCCGAGCGAAGCGGTACTGAAGAACGGCCAAGGCCGTTACGTGGTAGTTTCCCTGGGCGAAGGACGCTTTGAGCCACGCCGCGTTCGGATCGGCTTGACCTCAAAGGGTTGGGCTGAAGTTTTGAGCGGCGTGGACGGTGGTGAGGACATCGTCGTTTCCGGGCAGTTTCTGATCGATTCGGAAAGCGCATTGCGCGAGTCGTTCCACAAGCTGCAAAAGCTCCAATTGCCGTTGTCGCTTCTCAAGCTCACCAAGAACGAGTTTGCGATGGTCGATCACCTTGTCGACGCCGCGCTTTACCTCCATGAGGCGCTTGTAGATGGCTACGACCTCGATCCGGAGTTCTTGGAACCTGCGATCTCGATCCGTGATTTCCTTTGGCCGCGTTACGGTCAGACGCAACTCGGCTTCATCCTGGACGATGCGGTCCAGGCTCTGCGCGATGCCCAAAAAGCCCGCACCGAGAGCGAGGTGCAGCGGTCGTTACGCGCACTCGTACAAACCCTGCGGCCTTGGGTGATCGATGGCGCAACCGCCCATTATCAGTCCAAGGATGTGGTGATGTTCGAGGATGCGCTGGGCCGCGCATGGCTTCAACTCGGTGAGCGTGCGTTCAATCCCTATGGCCGGGAAGATGCCGAGCCCGTCGCTTACCCTGAAGTTGAAACAGATGAGCAGGAGAAAGAAACCGAAGTAACCAACGTGGACGCTGCGCCTCAGCCGGGTGGGGAGAAAAAGCATGTCCACTGAGAGCCGCAAAACCGTCGTCGAAGCGGGACATGACCCGACAACGTCCGGTGTCGCCAAGGTCATCGATTGGTCCGTCAGAAACCAACTGCTCGTCATCGTCGGTGCGATTGCGCTGATCGTCAGCGGTTGGCTCGCGTTGAAGCAAACGCCATTGGACGCCGTCCCCGATCTGTCGGATACGCAAGTGATCATCCGAACGGATTTTCCGGGGCAGTCTCCGCAGATCGTCGAAGACCTGGTCACGTATCCATTATCGACGGCGATGCTTGGGCTTCCCCGTACCGAGGACGTTCGCGGCTTCTCAATGTTCGGGACGAGTTTCGTCTATGTGATTTTCGAAGACGGCGTCGATCAGTATTGGGCGCGGTCGCGGGTGATCGAGGCGTTATCCTCGGTCGGCGGCGATTTGCCCGATGCAGCGGCACCGCGTATCGGGCCGGATGCCACGGGCGTCGGCTGGGTCTATCAGTATGTCCTTGAGGACCGAACAGGCAAGCGCGATCTTTCCGATCTTCGGTCGTTACAGGATTGGTTCGTTAAGTTCGAGTTGGCGACGGTCGATGGTGTGTCCGAGGTCGCATCGGTCGGCGGCTTCGTTAAAGAATACCAGGTCCTGATCGATCCCAACCGGCTTCGTGCCTACAACATCCCGATCTCCAGAATTGTCGAAGCCGTTCGCGCCGCCAGCGGCGAAGTCGGGGGGCGTGTCCTCGAACAGGCGGAAACCGAACTGATGATCCGCTCCACCGGCTACATCGAGCGGTTGGAGCAGCTTCGCGACGTGGTCGTCTATTCGGCGAACGGCAACCCGGTCCACCTAGGCGATATCGCGACCGTCGAGAAAGGTCCTGAACTGCGGCGCGGCGTTGTCGAGTTAAATGGAGAGGGCGAGGTCGTTGGCGGTATCGTCGTTATGCGTTCGGGTGAGAACGCGCTCAATGTCATCGAGGGCGTGAAGAAGAAGATCGTCGAGATCACCGCCGGACTGCCGGACGGCGTTGAGATCGTTCCCGTCTATGACCGTGCGCCGCTCATCAAGGGGGCGGTCAATTACCTGAATACCAAGCTTATCGAGGAAGCGCTGGTCGTCGCCTTGGTCTGCTTCATCTTCCTGCTTCACGCGCGTTCGGCGTTCGTCGCCATCATCACGTTGCCCCTCGGCGTGCTTGGCGCATTTACGATCATGGCGGCACAGGGGATTACCGCGAACATCATGTCCTTGGGCGGCATCGCGATTGCCATCGGTGCAATGGTCGATGCGTCCATTGTCATGGTCGAGAACGCGCACCGTAAGCTCTCTGAACTCGACGAGAACGCGGATGTATCGGTCCGCCGGGAAGCCTTGCTGACGGCGGCAAAGGAAGTCGGACCGGGGCTGTTCTTTTCCCTATTGATCATCACCGTTTCGTTCCTGCCCGTCTTTGCGTTGACGGGACAGTCGTTCAAGCTGTTCGCGCCGTTGGCCTATACTAAGACCTACGCGATGGCGTTTGCGTCGTTGCTCTCTGTGACGGTCGTGCCGGTTCTCATGCTTTGGTTGATTCGTGGCCGGATACGCCGAGAAATGGCGAACCCGATCAACAAGATTTTCGTCTGGCTCTATAAACCAATCTTGAAACTGGCGCTGCGGTTCCGCTGGATGACACTGCTCGTCGCCTTGGGCGTTGCAGGATCCCTCTACTATCCGATCACCAAAATCGGGTCCGAGTTCATGCCAGCCTTATATGAGGGCGAACTCCTCTACATGCCGACGACATTGCCTGGCGTCTCGATCACAAAAGCCCGCGAGGTTCTGTCTCAGACGAACCGCTTGATTTCGAGCGTGCCCGAAGTGGAGCGTGTCTTCGGCAAGGCTGGCCGGGCCGACACGGCAACGGACCCCGCGCCGATTTCGATGATCGAAAGCTGGATACGGTTGAAGCCGAAAGACGAATGGCGTCCCGGCCTGACGGTCGAAGATTTGGTCAAAGAGTTGGATCAGCAAACCAAGCTGCCGGGCATGGTGAACTCCTGGGGCTATCCGATCAAGATACGCATGGATATGATTTCGACGGGTATTCGAACGCCCGTCGGCGTCAAGATTTCCGGCAATGACCTTGAGACCATCGAGCGGATCGCGCTTCAAGTTGAGGGTGCGGTGAAGGACATCGACGGCACGCGCTCCGCGTTTGCCGACCGGGTTATCGGTGGCCGGTATCTGGAAATTCAGCCCGACCGCCGGGAACTTGCGAGACGGAACATTGACCTCGGAACTTTCCAGTCCGTGATCCAAACCGCGCTCGGCGGCATGAAGCTGAGCGAGAGTGTCCAGGGCCGAGAGCGCTATAACATCATGCTCCGCTACGACCGGCCGTTCCGGGAAACCCCTGAGCAGTTGGCCGAGATTTTGATCCCGACCCCCATGGGTCAGCATATCCCGCTGGAGGAAATCGCGGACATCGCCGTTACCGACGGTCCGCCGTTGATCAAGTCGGAGAACGCGAGGCTGACGGGATGGGTTTTCGTCGATATCGCGGGCCGCGACATTGGGACCTATGTAAACGAGGCCGCCGAGATTATTCGTGAGCGGGTCGATCTGCCGCCCGGCTACAGCATTACGTGGTCCGGCCAGTTCGAGCAATTGATCGAAGCGCGGGAAAAACTGTCCATCGCGATCCCGACCGTTGTCGCTATTATCTTTGTCCTATTGATGCTCCATTTCGGGCGTCTCGATCGGACGCTGATCATCATGCTCTCGCTGCCGTTCGGATTGATCGGGGGTCTCTGGGCCGTTTATCTCGCGGGTTACAATCTATCCGTCGCGGTCGCCGTCGGCTTCATTGCGCTCGGCGGGATCGCCGTCGAGACGGCGGTGGTCATGTTGCTTTACATCGACCACCAAATCCGCAAGCACCCGCCAGGGACGGTCCAGGAACTGCTGACGGCGATCACGGACGGTGCCGTGATGCGTGTTCGGCCCAAGTTGATGACGGTTTCCGTTATCGTAGGTGGGTTACTGCCGATCTTCTTTACGGAAGGCCCCGGCTCGGACGTCATGCGTCGGATCGCATTGCCGATGGTCGGCGGTATGGCGACGACGACCGTCCTCACGCTGATCGTGATTCCCGTCATTTATTACCTGTGGGAAGGCAGGCGCTTCAAACAACGCCGTGAAACCCATACCCCATCCAGTTCATCAATTTCGGAACCGGCTGAGTGATGTCCGGTTCCTGCCTCTATCAACAAAAGGAGACTTTGAAATGAAAGCAATCAAATTGACGCTGACCGCCGGCATTGTGGCCGTCGCCATAATCGCCGCCATCGATGTAAGTGCACAGAGCACCATGAACCATGGCGCGGGGCACGAGCATATGAACCATGATGCGATGCCGGGCCAAGGCTCCGGTGCCGCAGACGTGGATGCCAAGATCAACAGTGTCGATGTGGACGGCGGCATGCTCAACGTCACCCACGGGCCGGTCGAGGCCCTTGGTTGGCCCTCCATGACGATGGACTTGCCGGTCACGCGGCGGGTGGACCTCTCAACGGTCAAACCGGGCGACGACGTGACCCTATCTCTCAAGCAGGGTCGGGATAAGCAGTTCCGCGTCATCGGTATCTCACCGAAGTGAGGCGGCGAACATGATTGGAAAATCGATGATGTTGCGCAGGGGCATTCCGGTGCTCCTGTTCATCGGGCTCGTATCTCGGGGAACGAGCTTGTCTTCGCACGAAGGCGCGACCGGCGTCGTCAAAGAACGAATGACGCTGATGGAGTCGCTGGGCGGCAGCATGAAGACGCTCGCGAAATTTGCGAAGGGCGAGCTTGAATGGGATACACAGGTTGTTCAGAAACAATTGAGTGCCCTCTCCAGTCACGCATCCAAGGATCTCAGCGCACTATTCCCTGAGGGAAGCGCCAGACATCCCAGCGAAGCCAAACCGGCAATCTGGACAGACTGGGATGAGTTTCAGGCTTTATGGGGTGATTTTAACAAAGTTGCGAAAACCGCCAACGAGGCGGAACCGGATAGTCCCAAAGTCCTGATCTCCCAAATCCGCAAGTTGGCTAAGACATGCAAGTCGTGTCACGACGACTTCAAGGCAGATTAATGAGCGGTGCTTTAGTCTGAAGTTTTAGAGTGACTGCTTCGGGTCTTGGCTGTGTAAAAACAAAAATCCGGCGATTTTATTGAAAGATTGATTCGCGCCAAGCGCTCAACGAGCAAATTTGATTCTTCACCGAACAGCTCCCGATTCCATTATTTCAAACTCAACCCTAAAGCGAACGTTTTTACACAGCCAGGGTCATCAACGGTCTAAATTATCCGATGTGAAACTGGTCTGCTTAGCGCCCAACACCGGAAATCAACAGCCGGGATTTTCGCTTAAACCCTATGAGCGGACCAAAATCGCGGTCCGTGATATAGTCCCTTCATAGCCAATAACTGATATTCAGGCTAATCCAAAAACTGGACAGAAGCGTAGTCGAATGTAGTACTTAAAGTTCGGGTTCCAATTCATGGCCGCATTCGATCCAAATTATTTAGTCTGTTCATTTCGGTCGCCATTTGCTGACTGCAAAAATCAATTCAATGAATTGGCCGATGGAATTTACTTTGCGAGTATTGTCACGGATGAATTCTGTGACCACATTTTAGGGTGCATTAGAGATTTCGACGACGAACGTAAAAATGATGCTCCGGAAAGTGCGAATTCGATGCACTGGAATGCGATAAAAACAAAGCAACTAGGTATCGACCCTTTAGTTTATTCTTTTGTTTCGTTTTTTGACCGCGAGATATCAAGACATATTCTGCCAGAGCGTCTCAGGGTTCCGATTGATGCACTACATAGTTACATCGTTCGATACGGTCAGTCGTGGGACCAGGGCCTCGGTTTTCACGTAGATGATAGTTTTTTGACGCTTAACATATGCTTGAATGATGGCTTCACGGGCTCGGAGTTAGTTTTTCAGGGCGAGCGTTGTCCAATCCATGTTGACACCGGTTCATCCGCTGAAGAGCAAATCTGTATCGAACACAAGAAAGGTTCGATGGTTGTTCATCCCGGTAAGAACAGACACTACGTAAATCAGATTTCCTCAGGCGAACGCTACAATCTTATCATCTGGTGCCAAAGCGATACCGAGAGAGACAACTGGTTTGATGCACTAAAAACTGGAGAGTGCTTGGAGTTTTGTGGCATGCGCTCGTCGTCCTGAGCGTTGCCATCATGGTCTTTATCCCCCTCGGGCCATTTACGGATATTTTGGCATCGCAAATCAATGTCCGCTTCACGGCCAAAACAAGTCGTAATCCATTCTCTTGGCGATAATCGGCTTACGGCGGCACTGTTTCCCACTAGAAATTACCTACCCAGCAGTACCCCGGATCTGGTAGGCATAGATGAGTAATTCCAAGGTAATTTTGTTGCCTGCATATTGCCTAGAGAAAAATAAAGGCCTAGGGGATTTGGCAAAATCAACCCTAAGCCTTTGAATTTAATGGGGTGGCTGATGGGATTTGAACCCACGACCCTCGGCACCACAAGCCGATGCTCTAACCAACTGAGCTACAGCCACCGCACAACTTGACTTATTCTGAGCGATTGCTCCCGATGTTAAGTAACGGTTCGCTACCTAGGCGTCAAGCGCACCGGCCTATGCAATTCCAGATCGCTACAGCTCTTGTCTGATGGTCTTGCGCCTGTATAAATATTCTGAGCATTAATGCGCATGAAATGGAGGGCGTGCAATGTCAAAAATTACGGGCGGAAAGGCCGTTGTTGAGAGCATCCGTGCCGAGAGTGTCAACCACGTATTTGGTCTAATAGGATCAGCTACTATGGAGATTTTTGATGCCCTTCATGATGCTGATGACATCCGTTTTATTGGGGTTCGGGATGAGCGGACCGGAACGCATATGGCAGATGGCTATGCTCGAGCATCGGGAAAAGTGGGGGTTATTCTGGCTGGACAAAACGGCCCGGGTGTCACCAATTTAGTCACAGGGCTTGCTCAAGCAAGAGCCGCCTACTCGTCCGTCGTGGCACTGGCTGGGTCGTTATCTACAGGCCACGTTTACCGCGATGCCTTTCAGGAGGTAGACCAGCAATCATTGCTCACCCCTGTGACCAAGAAAACTTGGACTGTGACCCGAGCCGATCGGTTATCTGAAATGACGGCTGAAGCATTTCGGACTGCGATGTCTCCTCGTCGTGGTCCCGTTGCGTTGAATTTACCGCGCGACGTTCTTGCGTCACAAACTGATTGGGAGGAGCCGAAACTCATTTCGCGCTTCATGGCCGGAGGGTTTTCGAACGGGGACTTAGCTAGCCTAGACGCAGCATTAGAAATCCTATCCAAAACCGAGCGGCCGTTGATTATAGCAGGTGGCGGTATCAAGAATGCCGGCGCTCACTGGAATGCGTTGGAACTAGCGGAGGCCCTCAATGCTCCTATTGCGACTTCCCCAGGTCATGGTGATGCGGTTCCGTTTGGCCATCCTTTAAATGCAGGGCAAGTCGGGCCGCGCGGCAATATCGTTGCTTCCACATTGGCTAGAGAGGCAGATGTAATTGTCGCGCTGGGAACACGGCTCGGATTTAACACTACATTTTATTCATACGATAATCTGAATATTTCGGCAAAAATCATCCAGATTGAGGCGGAGCCCACGGCCATTGGACGTTTTTTTCCGGTTGAGGTTGGTATTTTGGGCGATGCTGCCACGGTTGCCAGCTCGCTGGCGGGCGAAATTGCGTCGTTAAGGTCCAATGCAACCTGTGCTTCAACGGCCACATGGACGTCGGACTTTCAAGCTAAGTACGCTGGATATTTGACGGAGAGGGACGCTCAGTTAGGTGAGGTAAATTTGACTACACAACCAGCGCAAGTCTACAAAGCGATGCGCGCAGTCTTGCCCGAAGACGCTATGATTTCTCTGGATGCGGGCACGCTATGTCTCCAGGCCACAGATGCTCTAAATTATTATAACCCGCCTTCTTTATTCTCACCCTTGGATTTCGGTCTTGTTGGCTTCTCGTACGCCTGCGGACTTGGGGTTAAGGCTGCCTGCCCAGACCGGCCTGTGATAAGCCTCATGGGTGACGGTGGGTTTGGAATGACAACCTCGGAAATTGGTACTGCTGTCTCGCATGATTTAAATACTGTGGCTGTTGTTTTGAACAACGGTTGCTGGGGGGCCGAAAAAGCATACCAAAAGGATTTCTTTGGACAACGCTATATAGGTGCAGATGTGCCTAATCCACCATATGATAAATTAGCAGAGTTATGGGGAGCGCGAGGTTTTAGGGCTGACAGGGCTAAGGATATCGAGAATGCGCTAACCGACGCGTTATCATGCGGGCAACCTGCCGTAGTGGAGATAGCGGTCGATCCGAATGCTCTTTACAGTTTTCGACGCGATTCCTTCCAACACCGAGTTGGTGGTCAAAATTGAAGACGGTTTTCGACTTCATAGTCATAGGCGCTGGATCGGCGGGATGTGCGTTAGCTGCGCGGTTAAGCGAAGACGGACGCTACAGTGTTTTACTAGTTGAGAGCGGGGGGGCGGCGCGGAATCTTTGGTTACACATTCCACTCGGTGTTGGAAAATTATTAACTAATGAAAAATATGTGTGGCCGTTTAGTTCAACTGATCAGGCTAATATGGCTGGGCAAAAAATTTACTCTCCTCGAGGCAAAGTACTCGGTGGCTCGAGTGCTGTTAACGGCATGGCCTATATTTGGGGAGACCCCGCCGCTTATGACGGATGGGGGGTTGAGGGCTGGTGTTGGAAGGATGTTGTTCCCTATTTTCAAAAGCTTGAGGATAATCCGTATACTACCCACCCGGGGCGTGGCCATTCTGGGCCTGTGAAAATCACTGATTTAAAAAAACGCAACCCCGATCCCATTTCTGAAGCTTTTATAGCCGCATGTGTTGAGCATGGTATTCCAGAAACGGATGACTACAACGCTGGCTCTTATGAGGGTGTAAGGTACTTAGAGCAAACTGCGGAGAACGGTATTCGCTGTAGTGCCGCAACAGCATACTTGCGTGACTCAAAAAAAAGAGTGAATCTCAAAATACTTACCAATGCTGCAATGCGCACTATACAATTTGATGGAACTTGTGCGACGGGTGTTTGCGTTCTCTACAAAGGTAAAGAACGAGAGCTCACCGCAACACGAGAGGTTTTACTCGCAGCCGGGGCGATCCACTCACCCCAGCTCTTAGAACTTTCGGGTCTGGGGGATGAACAGAGAATACGGGGGCTAGGCATCCCTGTTGTTGCGGATTTACCTCAGGTTGGCGAGAATCTGAGCGATCATTTGCAGCTACGACGAACTTATCAAACTAACATTCCCAACACGATTAACGACTTGTTATCGCACCCTTATCACAAGATACGTTTTGCTCTCACTTATTTGTTGAAGCGCAAGGGACACATAGCAGGAACATCCTCGACAGCACATGCAATCACGCGCTCGCGTACTAACGTGGAGCTCGCGGATATTATGGTCCGGATGTATCAAATTAGTGGCGCAGACCGTTATTCCCGGTCTAAAGCCGGTGGAATTGATAGATACTCGGGATTTACTCTGGGTGGTTTTAAGCTTTATCCAAAATCCCGGGGGAGTGTCCACGCTATGTCTCCCGACCCAAACCAGTTGCCTAAATTGGAACCTAACTACCTAGAGGAGATTGAGGATCAGGAGACAGCGTTAGATATACTTAAGCTTTTGGCTGCACTAGCCAACGAGCCGGGATTAAGTAAAACCATTGTAGCAGAAAAGAGGCCAAGGCTGGATGTTGAAGATGATGCAGCGCTAATAGACTATGCAAAGGCAAGTGGACAAACAGCTTGGCATACGGTTGGCTCTTGTAAGATGGGCAGCGATGGAGCGAACTCTGTTGTTGACAAGCGCTTGCGCGTCCACGGCATTCAAAGTCTGCGTGTTGTTGATGCTTCTATTTTGCCAACAATTCCCTCCTCTAATACGAATGCTGCAGCCATTATGGTTGGCGAAAAAGGTGCGGATTTAGTACTTTATGATCACGCGTAAATTCATAAGACAGCTTCAATTAGATACGGCCCAGATAATGCAAAGCCGCGCTGCAAGGCGGCGGCGAAATGCGTGGCATCATCAACCCTCTCTCCATCGACGCCCATACCCCTAGCTAATGCTACAAAATCAAGGCTTGGACGAGTTAGATTAAACATATCGTCGGCAACTTTTCCGGGTTTTTCAACTCCAACGGCCTTCATTTCACCTTTCAGTATCGCGTAGGCTCGGTTGGCATAGATCACAGTGGTGACGTCAAGTCCTTCTCGCGCTTGAGTCCATAATGCCTGGAACGTATACATGGCGGATCCATCAGCCTGTAAGGCCAGAACCTTTCTATCTTTACAAGCAACCGCTGCGCCAACGGCAAGGGGTGGGCCATCTCCAATAGCCCCGCCACATATGCTCAGCCAGCTATGTGGTCGAGCGCCCGCAGTTTGCCAATTCAACTGGCGACCGGAGGTAATGCTCTCATCTACAACAATCGCATTATCCGGCATTATGGCTGATACTATAGCGGCTATTTTCTCTTGATCTAGTGTGCCGGTAGGTAGCCCATTATCAATGCGCCGGTCTATAAAGTTTGGCATTTCGTTTCGAGCATCCAGTGCAGAGCATAGCATTTCTAGCGCTTCAAGCCCATTTTGGTTTTCTTTACAAATGTGTTGCACCGAACATTTGTCTGGTAGTATGCGACTTGGCTTATTGGGGTAAGCAAAAAACGCAACTGGCTCTGCATCCCCAATGCTGACGACTAGGTTAAGTTGACTAAGTCTATCCAAACCTTGATCCACGACGTATGGAATTCGCTCAACGGGAACCCGCCCTGCCCCGCGATCGATTCGAGCATTTGAGTTTGGGGCGAATAGTTTAGCTCCTGTTTTTACTGCAATCTTTCCAGCCAGTATGAGGCCTCGCTCAGTGAGCACCTTGCCACTTAAATAGAGCGCTCCCCTATCTCCGGTGTTGGAGAGTTGTCTTGCTGCCACTTCGACATCGTCAATGCTTGGGCTCGCAGGTTCAACTGGAGCCGTTGCTTTGATTGCCTCCGTTCCCTCCCCCCAAGCCGCATCGGCTGGTAAGATTAGGGTTGCTATATGTCCCGGATAAGTTCTCGCTCGACGAACAGCCTCTGCACCATCGAGGGCGACGTCGCTAGATTGGCATGAGGTTTTGACCCAGTGTGACATTGTTTGGGCAATTGCCTCTATGTCAGCTGTTAATGGAGCACCGTATTGTAGATGATAAGTGGCATGGTCTCCCACGATGTTAACCATGCTAGTTCGGGCCTTTTTTGCGTTGTGAAGGTTTGCGAGGCCATTTCCAAGGCCAGGACCTAGATGCAGGAGAGTCGCTGCGGGTTTTTCTGCCATCCGGGCGAAACCGTCTGCCGCGCCAGTGACGACGTTTTCATGCAAGCCCAAAATACAACGCAAGGCATTAGTGCGATCAAGTGCTGCCATAAAATGCATCTCTGAAGTGCCAGGGTTGGTAAAACATATTTCTATATCGTTGAGGTGTAACGTTCTTACCAGGCTCTCAGCGCCGTTCATGTAACGGTTCCTTCTCAACTCTTATAATTTATTATTTACGGATATCATTTGGTATTAATTTTGAAAATGTCTCGCCAAGCGCAGACACGCGGTATCTAACAACTTATCTTTTTTGCAAAAACAAAATCGTACAAACTGCCTTACCTCCGCGTCTTGATAAAAAGCACTGATCGGGATTGCGGCAACGCCAACATTACAAATTAAGTGTTCGCAAAATTCGATGTCGGTGCCCTGAAAGCCTATTGAACGGATATCAACTGTGAGAAAATAGGTTCCTTCTGAAGACAAAGTGCTGAAACCAGCATTCTTCAGACGCACGTCAATCCGGTCGCGCTTGGCTTGCTGTTCAAGGGCAAGACGAGAAAAATATCTATCATCAAGAAGAAGTCCTGTTGCTACTGCGCGTTGGAGATTGGAGGGTGTAGTGAAGGTGACAAATTGGTGAGCTTTAGCAATAGCGCCGAGTAGATGAGCTGGAGCAGTTAAATATCCAACTTTCCAAGATGTCATGGAAAAAGTCTTACCAGCAGAACCTATTCTGACACAACGGTCCCGCATGTTAGAAAAGGTCATGAGGGGGCGATGAACTGAGTCATCAAATGTAATATGTTCATAGACTTCATCACAAACTGCATATGCGTCATTCTCTTCAACTAATTCAGCGATAAATGAGAGTTCATCCTCGGTGTATACCTTTGCAGCCGGATTATGCGGTGTGTTCAGCAAGATGAGTTTTGTCTTTTCAGAAAATGCGTTTCGCAGCGCATCCCTTGGTAACTCCCAGTGGGGAGGATCAATGCGAACGAGTCTAGGGACACCTCCTGCTCGGCGGACCATTGGTAAGTAACAGTCGTACAAAGGCTCGATTAAGACAACTTCGTCACCCGGCTCAATTAAAGCTAGCATACAGTCGGCCAGTGCTTCTGTAGCGCCAGATGTTACCATAACTTCGGTTTGCCAATCGACTTCAAGATTGTAAAATCGTTTGTTGTGGATAGCGACGGCTTGACGTAACTCAGGAATTCCCAACATAGGTGGGTATTGGTTGGGGCCTTCCAAGGTAGCTTGCGCGGCTATCTGGCGCAGGATTTCTGGGCCGTCCTCGTCAGGAAATCCTTGTCCTAAATTGATAGCATCGTGTTCTATGGCGAGGCGGGATATCGTCTCAAAGACTGTAACGCCGTAGCTTGAGAGAATGGAATTAGCAGCTTTCATGATGGGGATGTGTAACATACAGTTTCAGCTTGGGAAATCACCGTGATCGATGGAGAAATTTTATGGTGAAGATGGTGAGCGCGATGTCGCGTTTGGGAACCGAGTCGGCTTTTGAAGTTTTGGCACGCGCTAACGGGCTTGCTGCCCAAGGTAAGTCAATTATCAACTTGGGGATCGGTCAACCTGATTTTGAGCCTCCGCCTCATATAATTGATGCCGCTGTTAAAGCCCTTAAGGATGGTCATCATGGTTACACCCCGGCTAATGGAATTATAGAGCTGCGCGAGGCGGTCAGTCGAGACATTTACCATCGCAGGGGTGTTGAAATTGATCCTAGCAATGTGATGGTTGTCCCGGGTGGCAAGGTAACCATGTTCTTTGCAATTTTGATGTTTGGCGAGCCGGGGGCTGAAATTATCTATCCAAATCCGGGTTTTCCAATATATGAATCAGTAATTAATTATACCGGAGCAACCCCTATTGCTATGTCGTTGCATGAGGAAGCGGGATTTTCGTTTAATGCAGATGAAGTTTTGGAATTGATCACGCCAAATCCCCGACTTTTAATAATTAATAGCCCCGCCAATCCGACAGGCGGCTCCGTACCTAAACAAGAAATGGATAAACTTGCGAGTGGTTTAGAGAAACATAAAAATGTAGTTGTTCTATCTGATGAGATATATAGCCGCATGCTTTATGATGATAAGACTCACGTAAGTTTGCTTTCTTATAAAGAGATCCGTAACAGGGTAATTCTTTTAGATGGCTGGTCTAAAACATACGCTATGACAGGATGGAGGATGGGTTATGGGGTTTGGCCGGCTGAACTAATAAATTTTGCGACACGGTTATCAATAAATTGTCACTCATGCGTAAATGCGGCTTCCCAATTGGCTGGGGTTGCAGCTTTGGATGGGCCGCAAAATGCTGTAGACGCGATGGTTGCGGCATTTGCTGAAAGGCGGCGTTTCATAGTTGATGCGTTAAACCAAATACCGGGATTCCGATGTGCTGAGCCCGGCGGAGCTTTTTATGTGTTTCCAAATATTGAAGGCACTGGTTATAGCTCCCAAGAATTACAGGATAGACTGTTAAGCGCTGAGGGTGTGGCGACAATTGCGGGCACAAGTTTTGGGTGTCGGGGCCGAGGTTATTTGAGATTGTCTTACGCGAATTCAAAGGAAAATATTAAAGCCGCGATTGGACGCATACAATCTTTCATATCAGAGTAATAGGTTACAAAGTGATTACAATTTAATCAAATGATTATTTTTTGATCAAATTGTAAGACATATCCGTGCGGTGTGTTTGTGGCTTTGCGCAAATATGTCAGAAAATTGGCCAATCTTATAAACTGTCAATGTTGGCATGATCTATGCTCAATGACTACAGTGTCATGGCGCCAATGAGTTCTGCATATCCCCGGTTGGGCAAGAATCAGAGTGACATGGGGCCATTAGAGCGTTGCTTTGCCCTAACCACAAACTCTTTGTATGGGACCGTTACATGAAAAAAATCGAAGCTATTATCAAACCATTTAAACTCGATGAAGTGAAGGAAGCCCTCCACGAGGTCGGGTTGCAAGGTATCACGGTGCTTGAAGCTAAGGGCTTTGGCCGACAAAAGGGTCACACAGAGCTCTATCGAGGAGCTGAATACGTCGTCGATTTTTTACCAAAGGTGAAAATTGAACTTGTTGTGGAGGAAGATATGCTAGAGCGAGCCATTGAAGCTATCCAACAAGCTGCGCACACCGGGAGAATAGGTGACGGAAAGATTTTCATTTTACCGGTCGAGAATGCTATTCGGGTACGGACAGGGGAAACTGGTAACGAGGCCATTTAAGTTGCGCCGGGGAAAAACTTCTTTAGATGCGGGCAAACCGAAAAAAATTTAAAGACAATCAAAAAGGAAACTTTATCATGTCTCTACAATGCAAGACGTCTGACGACGTCATTAAACTCCTTAAAGAGAAAGAGATTCCATTCGTCGATTTGCGTTTCACGGATCCGCGGGGTAAGTGGCAACATTTGACAATGTGTGCCGAATTTATTGATGAGAATGCTTTTGCAGACGGGGTTATGTTCGATGGATCATCCATTGCGGGATGGAAAGCCATAAACGAGTCTGATATGGCCTTGATTCCTGACGCTTCGACAGCTGTTATGGATCCTTTTGCAGCGCAACCGATGGTAATTATTAACTGCGATATTCTAGACCCTACCACTGGGCAAACCTACAATCGTGACCCGCGCTCTATTGCTAAAAAAGCTGAGACTTATATGCAGTCCACGAGTATCGCTGACACTGCGTACTTTGGCTCTGAGGCCGAGTTTTTTGTATTTGACGATGTGCGATTTGACGTTCAAATGAATCGTAGTTTTTTTGAATTTTCCTCAGAAGAGGGACCTTATATATCCGGGGAAATGTTACCCGAAGGCGGAAATATTGGACACCGGCCCGGTGTTAAAGGAGGCTACTTTCCTGTACCGCCAGTTGATGCCAGCCATGATCTCCGTGCGGAGATGGTAAGTGTAGCTCAGCAAATGGGCCTGAGCATGGATAAACACCATCACGAGGTTGCGCCGAGCCAACATGAGTTAGGCATGACTTTTTCTACCCTAGTTCGCAATGCTGATAACCAGCAAGCATACAAATATGTTGTGCAGATGATTGCCCACACGTACGGCAAAACAGCTACCTTTATGCCAAAGCCTGTCGCAGGTGATAACGGCTCGGGTATGCACACACATCAATCGATCTGGAAAGACGGCAAACCGCTTTTTGCAGGTTCTGGCTACGCAGACCTCTCAGAGACTGCGCTATTCTACATTGGCGGCATTATCAAGCACGCAAGGGCGCTGAACGCTTTTACTAATCCATCAACAAACAGTTATAAACGATTAGTGCCCGGGTTTGAAGCTCCAGTTTTGCTTGCTTACTCAGCCCGTAACCGTTCAGCCAGTTGCCGAATTCCTTTTTCAGCCTCGCCTAATGGTAAGCGTGTAGAGGTGCGTTTCCCAGATCCAACAGCAAACCCCTATTTGGCTTTCTCGGCGATGTTAATGGCCGGCCTTGATGGCATTCAAAATAAAGTTTATCCCGGTGATGCTATGGATAAGGATTTGTACGATTTACCCCCGGTCGAATTGGCTGAAATTCCCACAGTATGTGGCTCTCTTCGGCAAGCCTTGGAGGCTCTAGATTCTGACCGTGATTTTTTAAAGAAAGGTGATGTGTTTACTGATGATGCGATTGATGCCTATATGGATCTGAAGTGGGAAGAGGTTTATACATTTGAGCATGCCCCGCATCCGGTAGAGTTCCAAATGTATTATTCTGCCTAGGTACTTATTGAAATAATATTCTGACTAAGCCGTTCTGAATACCCTCGGAACGGTTTTTTCTTTTAATTAAGATATAATGTTCTTGTTATGTTCTATAATTTCTACTATCTTCATAATTGTTGTGGAGTTTGGAGAAAATTTATGGGTATTAAAACCACCTTTCTTGAATTTAGTGCTTTCGCCGCCCTGGCCTTCGCAGGGTATGTATTTATGTTAGTTATTTAATCGATCACATTAAAAGCTCGAGAGAATCCGGTCTGGTGATAGGAGTACAAATTTTCTAATGTAACTGGAGTTTTGTATAAATATCATCAAATTTTTACCAAAATCCTACTCTTTTGGGCGACGTATTTACAATGTGTGATAGTAATAAAGAGCTAAGTAATTATTGTTTGGCCTTAATCCGCTTGCATAAAGATAAATTCTCGCGAGATCTGAAGGAAGCGATTTAATTGCTCTTCCCGACAGGTATAGTCGAGTCACTAAATGGCCTTAATTTTACAATATATAGTAGTTGGACTTGATATAACCACAATATCATACTTGAACTTCTGGGATTAGCCTGATTTATTATGGCAAATGGGGCAAATCGACGACAGCAGTTAGAAACATCATGCAAACGGATCTCTTTCAAGCAGATCGCTCGAAGAAAAAGCGAATTACCAAAGCTAAACAAGTGGGTAAACCACTGGCTTTGAACCAGAAAAAATCGGATTTAAGTAAGCGGATAGCCAATTCTGATAGTAATTACACAGCGGCTGATATTGAGGTTCTCGAGGGCCTTGAGCCGGTTCGACGTCGTCCTGGCATGTATATCGGAGGAACGGATGAGCGCGCATTACATCATTTAGTTGCTGAAGTGCTAGATAACTCAATGGATGAAGCGGTCGCAGGGTATGCTAATCGTATTGAGGTACAGCTGGCTATTGATCAATCTGTAACGATTAGTGACAACGGACGCGGAATACCTGTGGATCCGCATCCAAAGTTTGCAAATAAGTCGGCCCTCGAGGTTATTCTTACAACTTTACATTCTGGTGGTAAATTCTCCGGAGACGCTTACGAAACTTCAGGCGGTCTGCATGGTGTTGGAATATCCGTAGTTAATGCTTTATCAGATCGGTTTGAGGTTGAAGTTGCACGCGACCAGAAAGTTTGGCGACAAACGTATTCTTGTGGCAAGGCGCTCGGACCTCTAGAGGTATTAGGCACAACACGTAATCGCCGTGGTACAACCATAACTTTTCACCCTGACTCGAAAATATTCGGTGCATCTAAACATTTCTCTCCAGAAACGTTGTTTCGTATGGTTCGATCAAAGGCGTATTTGTTCAAGGGTGTGGAAATTCGTTGGGTTTGTAATCCCAAGTTATTAAAAGGTGATAATGTGACGCCTGACGTTGAGACGTTGCATTTCCCGGGCGGATTATCTGATTTTTTAAGCACTAGTTTAGGTGAGCGGAAAACGACGACCCCCCTTCCCTTTGCTGGTGAAGCTAAGCTAAATGGAAGACTAGAAAAAGCTGAGTGGGCTGTGACTTGGCCCGTGGATGAGCACGCTTTTTTCAATTCTTATTGCAACACAGTTCCTACCCCCCTTGGCGGCACCCATGAATTGGGTTTCAAAGGTGCTCTCTCAAAGGGCTTGCGGGCTTATGGTGAACTTGTAGGTATGAAGCAAGCGGCAAAAATTTCTGGTGAAGATGTCGCCGGTGGTGCTTGTATAATGCTCTCGGTTTTTATCGACGATCCACAATTTCAAGGACAAACAAAAGAGAGGCTTGCAACTGCTGAGGCTCAGCGCCACGTAGAGAATGTGGTGCGAGATCATTTCGATCATTGGTTATCTGGGGCGCCAGACGCCGCTCAGGTGCTTCTAGAACATATAATCGAGCGTGCGGAAATGCGCCTAAAAAAACGCGAACAGAAGCCGACCAAGCGCCAATCTGCCACACGAAGATTACGCTTGCCAGGAAAACTCTCAGACTGTGCCAATACATCACGTGATGGAACGGAATTATTTATCGTTGAGGGAGATTCTGCCGGCGGCTCCGCTAAGCAAGCGCGTGAGCGGAAAACACAAGCTGTCCTGCCGTTGCGGGGTAAGATACTCAATGTTGCCAGCGCTACCGCTGACAAAATGAGAGCTAATCAGGAATTATGTGATCTTATTGAGGCTATTGGTTGCGGTTTGGGAGACAACTTCATAGCTCAAGATCTTCGATACGAAAAAATTATCATAATGACCGATGCAGATGTGGACGGTGCTCATATAGCCTCATTACTTATGACTTTCTTTTTTAAAGAAATCCCCGGTTTAATTGAGGGAGGATATTTGTATCTCGCGCTTCCCCCACTTTATCGGCTGAGCCAAAGCGGGACAGTGGCTTATGCGCGCGACGATGTTCACAAGGATAAACTCCTTGAGAATCATTTTAAGGGGCGTGGTAAGGTGGAGATCAGCCGATTTAAAGGTTTGGGAGAAATGCCACCTGCCCAACTCAAGGAAACGACAATGAGCCCAAGCCTTCGGACCTTAGCGCGTGTGACTATCCCGAATACAGTAAGCGACCATTCAATTATTGATTCTAAAAATACCGCTCGATTAGTTGATGATTTGATGGGCAGGAACCCAGAAAAACGGTTTAAGTTTATCCAAGAGAATGCTGAATTTGTTAAGGAAATAGATATTTAAATGGTTAGGCCAACGTTCTCTTCAAAACCAAGCATGATATTCATATTCTGCACCGCTTGACCGGAAGCGCCTTTACCCAAATTGTCGATTACCCCCATAACTACCGCGTGTTCGTTGTCGTTATTGGAGAAAATATACAGTTGCAACTTGTCGGTATTATTGAGCCTTTTGGGCTCGATCCGTAGTATTTTTTCGCCCGAAGGTAGAGGTTCTATATTGACACAGCTTTGACCGGAATAGAAGGAATCCAAGGTGGCATGAAGTTCTGCGGCTGATGGCGTACCAGGGATTGACCAGAGTGTAAGTGGAATTTGCACTATCATGCCTTGTGGGTAGCGTCCAACACTAGGCACAAATACAGGTGCGTGTGAGAGCCCGCTCCACCGGGTGATTTCAGGCAAATGCTTATGATCAAGCGTTAAACTATAGGCAAAAAAAGGTGCTTCTGTGTAATTGGCCGAGTTTATATCCTCAAAAGTTGCGATAAGCTTTTTACCGCCGCCACTATAACCAGAGATTGCATTGATGGTAACGGGATAGTTTGGCGGAATTAGGCCCGCTTTAATTAAGGGGTAAAGGATTGCGACTGAAGTAATTGCGTAGCAACCGGGATTTGAGACTCTTCTCGCTGCGGCAATCTTTTCGCGCTGGCCAGGTTTGTATTCTGGAAAGCCGTAAACCCATCCATCTGCCGTTCTGTGTGCTGTTGAAGCATCAATAACGCAAGTTTTTGAATTGTTAATTAGTTCTACAGCCTTTCTTGATGCATCGTCGGGTAGGCATAAAATCACTATATCGGCCGCATTAAGCATTTCACGCCGATGTGCGATTACCTTTCGATCTTTATCTGCTAAGGCCAGAAGTTCTATATCCTCGCGTCCTTTCAGTCGGGATTTGATTTGAAGGCCGGTTGTTCCTGCCTCGCCATCAATAAAAACTTTGGGTTTCATATCAGATTTCTCCAATAAAGCGCTCTTTGACGTATTAAATTTTTAAAATTATTAACTTAAATATTTATAAGCTGTTGGCAGTTGTCATGCTTATCTGATTTGACTAACAACAAATCTGTTAAATTCCTCTCTACACTTTTGACATGCCCGACATATCAACGAATACCTCAATTGCTGCACTGGCGATGATCGTTGTATATCCTTGGCTTGGATATGGAACGTTTAAGCCGCCTTTCACAACGAAGATGGAAATTATCCCGTGCGGCAATATGGCTTTTACCTTTTCTGCATTAATGGCATTTGTGTCCTGTACACCTATGGTTACATGAACTGCCATATCACTCTCTACATTGAAATTAAGTTCTTTTAAGAAGCTAAGGCTGGAATTATGGATTGCATCTTCTACGGCGCGGCAAGCAGCTTTGTTATAATCTCCGCTGCGCAAAGACGCTCCAGAGCCCATTTCTAATATCACTCGATCTATTTTTTTTTCCATTGCGACCCAGCTCACATAACGTCTTTTTTTAATTGAGGCTTGGGTATTTCCATTCTCACTATAACGGCGGCGTGCACCAATAAAGTTGAGTCATTCGTATTTGGATTAGCAATCTCCAAACCGCCGTTCTCACACTGCACTTCAATTTTTCCGTAAGGAAACACTGCTGCGACCGCAGTTTTATCGACAGTTTCGGGTTTGGGCGCACCAATAATGACTTGAATATCCATTTGTTCGCGCGGTTGCCCCAAGGTTTCGGCAATGTTTAAGTTATTTCGCGAAATGGCGTTACGGACAGCGCGCTTCGCAGCTTTTGTATTATTTGCTCCGCGAATATCTGTCCCTTGTCCGAGCTGAAGTACAAGACGTTTTAATGACACGATATCGTATCCCTTAATTATTCATAAAGGGCGCCAACCCAAGCGGTTGCAATGACTTTTTTGATCGGATGTCTCCGATTATCAAATGATTTACAAATTAACTCATAGGTTATTCATTACTTGTATCCTATACGCCAGTTTCCGTAATAAATTTTGTGCGTAAAAAAGCGTCTAATCCCTCGATCCCGCCCTCTGAGCCGTAGCCCGATTCGTTTACACCGCCGAAAGGTGTTTCCGGAGTTGCAACCATCGGATGGTTTACGCCCACCAAGCCAGATTCTAGGGCTTGGCTAACCTTGGCAGCTTTATCGCCGTTCGAAGTAAACACATACGATGCTAACCCAAAGGGAAGAGAGTTTGCCCGTTCAATCACTTCGTCATCGTCATTAAAATGCGTAATTGGCGCAACTGGTCCGAAAGGCTCTTCAATCATGATCTTGGCGCTGTCGGGGACGTCAGAGAGAACCGTTGGAGCAAAAAAATAACCAAGATTGCCAATGCGTTCGGCACCCACCTCAACTTTGGCACCACAGTTCTTCGCGTCAGCGATAAAATCTTCCATGATAGGAAGCCGGCGTGCATCAATTAATGGCCCCATTTGCACGCCCTCCTCCATACCGTCCCCAACCTTTAGGGCTTTAGCGCGCTCAGAAAACCCCTCAATAAATGATTTATATATTTTATCATGAACAAAAAAGCGAGTTGGTGATATGCAGACTTGCCCTGCATTTCGGAATTTGAAACCAGCTGCCGCGTCTAATGCTTTATCTAAATCTGCATCTTCAAAAACGATCACTGGCGAATGCCCACCAAGCTCCATCGTGCATCGTTTCATGGTGTCAGCTGCTAATTTTTGAAGGTGCTTACCAACAGGAATTGAACCTGTAAATGACATTTTTCGCGGGATTGGGGATCCTAATACATGGCGAGAGACATCGTCAGGGATTCCGAAGACAACATTTAAAACACCATCTGGAAGCCCCGCATCTTGAAAGCAACGAGCGAGTGCGACGGCGGTGCCCGGAGTCTCCTCGCTAGGTTTAATCAGAATGGAACACCCTGCTCCCAATGCTCCCGCTACTTTTCGTATGAAATTAGTGCCTGGAAAATTCCACGCGACGAAGGCGCAGCAGGGGCCAACAGGTTCTTTTGTTACCATTTGACGAACACCAGGTATCCGTGCTGGAACTAAGCGCCCGTATGCCCGTTTTCCCTCTTCGGCATACCAACGAGTAGCATCAATTACGAATTGTAATTCGACTTTTGACTCTCCAAGCGGTTTGCCCATTTCAAGCGTGAGGGTTCTTGCAATCTGTTCTATCCGCTGCTCCATCAATCTTGCGGCCTTCTCCAGAATATTTTGGCGCGCAATTGCTGGCGTGTGGCGCCAAATCTTAAACCCTTGGACGCTACTGTCTAAGGCCTCATCCAAATCTTTTAAGGAAGCGTGTGGAACGTCGCTTAAAACTTCTTCATTTGCTGGATTTATAAGGGGTTGACTTTTGTTTGCACTTCCTCGCGACCATTGGCCGTTGATGAGTAATTCTATCTTTTCTTTATACACTGTTACCTCTCTTAATAATCAACAATGACTGTATCTGAGCCAAATAAACCTTAACTTGAGAAAGATGACTGGGCAAAAGTTTATGTGGACCAAAGATACAGCTCAACACCAGTGTGACAATTTTTCCAATCTTTAAAACTCTTTTAATGGTCAGCGCGTGTTTCTCTAATAACTCGTTTCAGTTTGTATTTTATTGGATGTTCTTTCCGCAGAGCCTACCCTGTCTTTACACCTTTACCCTATTGCCATAGACATATTTTAAGCTCTCTGGTTTGCAGAGTAGTTGGAGGATACTTGGAGTTCTGCTATTTCGCTGCATCAGCGGAAATCCATGCTGCTATATCCTGTGCGACTATATCCTGAATATCCTCAAACCCATGGTGATGAAGTGGCCCACAATTCCGCCCCGAAGCACCTCCTTGACTATATGATAAAAAGGTTTTTCTGGTCGCTTTGAGGTTCTCATAGAATTTCTTTGAATAATAAAATGGCGTGACCTTACATTCGTCTTTTTCATGATGTACCACGAGCACTGCAACGTTTGCAATGGGTCCAATAATTTGCTCCATAGAAAAATATTCAGCTTTTCTTGAGTCATTTGTATAGACACCAGACGCAAGAATTATACCTTTTATATAATTGGGAAATAATTTAGAAAATCGTGCTGAATCAACCGAGCCTCTGCTGAAGCCAATGAGATAAGTTGGTAGTTTATTGCGCTTACTTATCTCTTTAACAAGGTTTAATACCCTACCAGCACGTTTTTGGCTGTTGCGAAGTTGGTAACTAGCTCTCTCCCTTTTTGACCAATTAGGAAAAAGATAAAAATTGAGGCCTGAGTTAGTGAAATATTTTCTCTGGGTTACAAGAAAATTTTTGCTTTTACCTTGAGCATTTTTCATGCCTTTTCCACCAATGAATGCTATAACATTTGCGCTGGCTTTGTCTTGCTCATCGGTGAAAATGGGGAGTTGGGAGACATTTAAAAAACTAAGTGGTTTTATATCTGCTATCGCGGATTCGGAAAAAAGTAATACTAAACACGCACTAAACAAAGTTTTTTTCATTTCTTAAAATCCCATGAAAGATGTATCTAAACCCAATTCAATGTCTCCTCTTAATCTTTAATCTTGCGGTTTGGGAGATAGTT
>MDTB01146051.1_pt1 | contig 37821 bp, 38 predicted proteins | sample 811161 | NCBI WGS metagenome assembly MDTB01 (sample SAMN05326650, study PRJNA326480) | marine metagenome | isolation source: seawater | place: Mediterranean Sea | collected 2009 | reverse complement strand
TTCAACATTTGATGACATTGCTTAAGACCTTTCTGAAATATCAACCCACTCAGATGTTTCAACGCCAATATATTCTGCACTAGGTCTGATAATTCTATTATTAGCTCTTTGCTCCATACAATGTGCAGCCCAGCCAGAAACTCTGGACATTACAAATATAGGAGTGAATAACATTGTAGGTATGCCCATATAAAAATATGCTGGAGCGTGAAAAAAGTCTGCATTAGCAAACATCTTCTTCTCATCTGCCATAACTTTTTCTACCTCTTCAGCAACTTGATACAAAGTATCATTTTCAGCAAGCTCAGAGAGTTGTTTAGCATACCCTTTAATAACAGCATTTCTAGGATCCTTAGTTGAGTAAACAGCATGTCCAAATCCCATGATTTTTTCTTTTCTCGCAAGCATTTCAATTATGTTAGATTTAGCTTCTTCTTTTGAAGTCCAATTTTCTATTAATTCCATAGCTTTTTCATTAGCTCCACCATGCAAGGGCCCCCTAAGAGATCCAATCGCTGCGACAACGCAGGAATGAATATCTGACATCGTTGAAGCACATACTCTTGCTGTAAAAGTTGAGGCATTAAATTCATGCTCAGCATATAAAATTAAAGATACATCCATAACCTTTCTATGAAGATCGGATGGCTGCTTGCCATGAAGAATATGAAGAAAGTGTCCTGCCATAGTGTCTTCATCATTTACTAAATCAATATCTAAACCTTCGTGTGTAAATTTATACCAATAAGTAACAATAGATGGCATCGTAGCAATCATCTTATTTATAGAGTTTAGTTGATTTGAAAAGTCTCCTTCAGGTTCTAAATTACCAAGCATAGAAGCACCTGTTCTCATTACATCCATCGGATGTGCGGTTGAAGGAATTTTTTGAAGAACTTCTTTTAATGAATCTGGGAGATCTCTTAGACTCTTTAGCAGAGACTTATATTCATTCAATTCAAGCTGATTAGGAAGTTTGTCATAGAGTAAAAGATAAGCTACTTCTTCAAAAGTTGCTTTCTCTGCTAGAGTTTCAATTTTATGACCCCTATATGCAAGACCCTCAATTTGACCAACTGTAGACAAAGATGTCTCTCCGGCCACTTGCCCTCTTAAGCCTGCTCCTTCTAATTTCTTTGTCATTTTCTGTTCCTTATTCTTTTGACTGTTTGTAATCAAGTTTTTTTTCAAAATTGTAATAATCTAAAACTTCATACAATTCTTCACGGGTTTGCATTATATCTAAGAGAGGCTCCTGTGTCCCGTCTTTGAGGACTGAATTATAAACACTCTCTGCAGATAGGCTCATCGCTCTAAATGCAGTTAAAGGATATAAAACCATATCTACCCCTACCAAATGTAATTGTTCTTGAGTAAATAAAGGCGTTTTACCAAATTCTGTAATATTTGCTAAAAGTGGTGCTGAGAAATTATTTTTAAATTCTTTGTATTGCTCTATAGAGGTAACTGCTTCAAGAAAAATTCCATCAGCTCCTTCTTCAAGATATTCACCACATCTTTCCATAGCTCCATTCATTCCTTCAGATGCTATGGCATCTGTTCTTGCCATAATAAAGAATGATTCATCTATCCTAGAATCCAAAGCTGCCTTTAACCTACTTCTCATTTCTGATATTGGAACAATTTGCTTATTTGGTCTGTGGCCGCATCTTTTATCGAAAACTTGATCTTCTAAGTGAATAGCTGCACAACCAGCCTTATACATCTCTTTTATAGTTGAAGAAATACTTTCTGAATCACCCCAGCCAGTGTCAATATCTACTAATAAAGGAAGAGTTGATGCATCTGTGATTCGCTTAGCATCGATAAGGACATCTTTCATAGTTGTTACACCAAGATCAGGTAGGCCATATGAAGCAGCCGCAACTCCACTACCAGAAAGATAAATTGCTTGATGACCTGCTTTTTCAGCAAGTTTAGCCGAGTATGCATTTATCGTACCTGGGATTACAAGAGGCTCGTTTTTTTGCAACGCTTCTCTAAATTTTTTACCTGCAGACATATTAATTAATAAAATTTAACTCCTCTGATTATTCTATCTTTATTATTTTTTCTTCTCCATTTGTTTGTATCTCTAAGACTATAAACGCATCCGCAATATTCTTGCTGATAAAAATGTTCTCTTTTTGAAATTTCAATCATTCTTGAAGATCCGCCCTGCTTCCTCCAATTAAAATCCCAGAATGAAATACCTTTATATCTTGATGCGCATCTTTTGCCAGATTCATTTATTTGATTCATATCTTTCCATCTTGAAATACCAAGAGTAGTTGCAAAGATATTAAAATTATTTTCGTAAGCAAATAGAGCAGATCTTTCAAATCTCATATCAAAACATTTAGTGCATCTTTCTCCTCTTTCTGGCTCATCTTCTAAACCTTTTATTCTCTCAAACCAATCTTCTTTATCGTAATCACCATCGATACAATCAAATCCAACTTTCTCACAAAACCTTCTATTTTCATCTTTCCTAATTTCATACTCATCAATCGGATGTATGTTTGGATTATAGAAATAAACTGTCGTTTTGATTTCAGATGCTGCCAATGCTTCAATAATCTCACCAGAACAAGGGGCGCAACAGCTGTGAAGTAGAAGCTCTTCTTCGTTATTAGGCAATTCAATTTCTGGCCTAATATAATTATTTAATTTTAATTTATCGCTCATTTAACAAATATAGAGTTTTCAATACAAGCTTCTCTCAAAAGCCCATAGTCATGAAAAGATTTTATTTCAGGATGCTTGGATGAAATTGTTTCTGGTGCATTAATAAAAAATCCATTTTCTGCAACTTCAAACATTTGTATATCATTATGAGAATCGCCTGCTGCAAAACACCTATAGCCCATATCTTGAAAAGAGATTATTGCTTGCTTTTTTGCTTTAGGATGTCTTAATTTGTAGGAAATAATACTATCATTTTCAACAGCCAAGTTATGGCATAGCAAAAAAGGGAAATCTAATTTTTCCATTAATGGTTTAGCAATTTCATGAAAAGTATCAGAAAGAATCACAACTTGAAAGTCTTTTCTTAGTTTTGAAACAAATTCATATGCTCCTGGAAGAAGCTCAAGAGAATCTGCTGCTTGTTGAATATCTGATAGCTTCAAACCTTCCCTAGACATAACTTGAAGTCTCATATCCATTAATTCTTCATAACTTGGGATGTCTCTTGTAGTTTTTCCTAGATCTTTAATACCAGTGTTTAAAGCAACTCTTTCCCATATTTCAGGAGTTAAGGTTCCCTCCATGTCTAAACAAACTATTTCCATAAACTATTTATTTTTAATTCCATAAGGGACGTGACCAGAAGTAGTATTTTCAATTGCGCCCATAATATGCTTTTTTTGATCATCAAAGAAGATATCTGCGTCAAAAGATTCAAGAAATTTATTTTTTGTCATTCCACCTAAAAACAAAGATTCATCAATTCTCACACCCCAGTTTCTTAGAGTCTTAATGACTCTCTTGTCTGAAGGTGCAGATCTTGCAGTAACTAAGGCTGTCCTTATGGGGCATTTATTTATTTCAAAATCATTTTGAATTTTGTTTAATTCTACTAAGAATGATTTGAAGGGGCCTTCCTTTAAAACAGATTCTGAGTTAACTTCATTCTCTATAAAAGCCTCAAGCCCTTTCTCATGAAAAACTTTTTCTGATTCATCAGAAAAAATAACAGCATCTCCATCAAAAGCAATTTTTAGAATATCAGAATTAGATTTCTTTTGACTATCTGATGATCTTGGAATGATTGTTGCTGCCGCTACATTACTTTCAATAGCAAGTTTCACATCTTCAATGCTGCTTGATAGAAATAAGTGAACGCCAAAATCTTTTACATATCTGTGAGGACTTTCTCCACCACAAAAAGCTGCTCTAGAAATATTTAAATTATGGTCCTCAATAGAATTTCTTATTCTTAAGCCAGTATCAGATGTATTCCTTGATAAAAGTATTACTTCAACTCTGTCAGAATTATCATATAACTCATTAATCTTTAAAATTTTTTTGACTAGATTAAAGGCCTCACCAGGATCAAGTGTTTTATCTTCATTTTCGATCTGATAATTCTCATAAGATTTTAAACCTTCCTTTTCATATATTTCATGACTTTTATCCAGATCAAAAAGCGCTCTAGATGATATTCCAATTATTAATTTTGATTCCATTAACTTTATCTGCCTTGTATATATTATAAATTATATTATACTGTACATATATTCAGTATTTTTATTATTATGAAAGAAATAACATCACAACAACAAAGAGTATTAGATTGTATTCAAATTTATCTAAATAAAACAGGTTTTCCTCCTACTCGTGCAGATATTTGTAAAAAATTAGGGTTTAAATCTCCTAATTCTGCAGAAACACATCTTCGTGCATTAGAAAAAAAGGGTTTCATTAACATTGAAAGCGGTACCTCAAGAGGAATATCTATAGTAAATAATGAAAATTACATAAATAGTGAAAATGAATATCCAGTAATTGGTCTTGTTGCTGCAGGATCTCCTACTTTGGCTGAAGAAAACATTGAGAAAACTATAAATTGCCCAGAATCTTTTTTTGATTCTAGTTTTGATTACTTTTTGAAAGTAAAAGGTCTTAGCATGAAAAATGCTGGAATTATGGAAGATGATCTAATAGCAGTTAAAAAAACAAACGATATAAAAAATGGAGATATTGTAATCGCAAGGATTGCTGATGAGGTTACTGTAAAATTTTTTAATAGAAAGTCATCTAAGATCGTAGAACTGGAGCCAGCTAATGATGATTTTAAAAATATTGTAGTTAATCTAGAACAAGAGGAACTTCATATAGAAGGAAAAAGCGTTGGTCTTTTGAGGAAAAATTAATGGACTATATTCTGTTTCTTTGAAAACTTTTCTCTTTGCTTATCAAAAAAGTCATCTAAATCACTAACATTACCACTTACGCTTTCAATGCCTGCCCTAATCATTTCTTTTGCCACAGTGAGTTCTTGACCTTGAAGAAAGTCTTTTGATTCGTTTGAAAATTCGATCCTAACTATTGGATTATCATGGTCATCGGACCTTCTTAAAACAATACTTCCATCAGGTAATTGTGCAAGTTCTAAATAGTTTGATGTTTCTTTCATAAGTTTCCTAAGCTTAGCATTCATCAAGGATTTTGCGAAGCAACTCTTTGAATGCTTTATATTTATCTAGGATTAAAATAAATTTTTTCAAGTCATTTGATGCGCTAGTTGTAATTAATTGTTTACTATCTTCTCTAACAAGAATGCTTTTTGAAGAATCTAGTTCTTGAAAAAAACCTCCTGAATCAAGCTCTTTAGAAATAATGTTTTTTATTACTCCAGAATTAGAAATTTCAACCCATTTAGATTTGTAATTCAAATTTTCAATCGTCTTAAGTTCATATTTAAAAGTTTCAAAAATATCATCAGCAAGATACAGCAAACTATTTTCAATACAAACTAAAAAAAGTAACTGATCATTTTTAGCATCTAAAAAATTGTCAGACTTAAGTTTGTTTAAAATCTCTTCTGAAATATCAAGAAAAAGATTTGAGAGTTCCTTATTCTTCACTAACTTTTTAAATTCTGAACCCACTCATCATTAGAAAATAATGCTGTCCATTTTGTCTTTTTTCCATCTTTTTCTGAAGCAACATAGTGAGTGTCTTCTGTTCGGTTGTATCTAATTACATATGGATTACCATCTTTATCTTTTTCAGGTGCACTTAATAAATATAAATGCTTATCCTTATTAGGTAAAAACCTACATGCTGTTATAAGTTGCTCTTTTAAATCTTTAATTTCTTCTACCTTTGGCGCTCTAGTTTCTCTATTTTTAGGATACTGGCTAGCAGCTAAAAATAACCCCTTCATACTGTCTCTTAGCAAATAATGATCTTCACATTTTAAACATTTTAATTCAGGAAGTTCTATTGGTTCCATTGTTAATGGCTTTGGTTCTCCGTTTCTTTGCAATGCTCTTGTTGCTCCACAATTATCATTTAAACAACCAAAATATTTTCCAAACCTTCCAGTTTTTAACTGCATTTCAGCCCCACATTTGTGGCATTCAAGTGTAGGCCCATCGTAGCCTTTTATCTTAAATTGTCCTTCTTCAATTATATAACCGTCACAATCTGGGCTTTTTCCACAGACGTGAAGCTTACGACTTTCATCAATTAAATAATTATCCATGCTTGTATCACACTTGGGGCATCTTTTTTTAATTAATAGATTTTCTGCTTCTTCATTATCATCTATGCTAATAGCTTCATCACCAGAAACTAAATTAAGTGTTTTCTTGCATTTATCATCCCCTGTATTTTCATAACCAGAACAGCCCAAAAAGACACCATTAGATGAATTTCTAATTACCATGCTTGATGAATTACAATCTGGACAAAGGATATTTGTTGAAGTTGGCTTGTTTGATCTCATTCCACCATCTTCCATTGATGCAGAAACTAAATCTTTTTGAAATGCATTATAGAAATCATCTAAAACACTTTTCCAATCAAGCTCACCTTGAGCAACTCTGTCTAAGTTATTTTCTAAATTGGCTGTAAACTCATAATTCATAATGTCATCAAAATTTTCAATTAATCTTTCAGCAACGATATGGCCAATTTTTTTAACAAAAAATCTTCTATTCTGAATTTCAACATATCCTCTATCCTGGATAGTAGAAATAATGTTTGCGTATGTTGATGGTCTACCAATACCTTTTTTTTCTAACTCTTTGACAAGCGCAGCCTCAGAATATCTTGATGGTGGTTTTGTAAATTTTTGATCTAGCTTTACTTCATTTAGATTGAGTGATTCACCCTCCTCTAAAGGAGGTAAAATATCATCATTATCGGATTTAATTGGTTGTGAAACTTTGGTGTATCCATCAAAAATAATTTCTCTACCCTTAGCAGAAAAAGTATATTCACCAATATTAACTTTGGCCGAAGTTGATAAATATTCAGCATCTGGCATCTGGCATGCTATATATTGTTGCCATATTAATTGATAAAGTCGTTTTTCTTCTTCGGTGTGTTTCATCAGATCGTCTGATGTCATGTATGCATTTGTTGGTCTTATAGCTTCATGCGCTTCCTGAGCATTTTCAGTACTTGAATAAATCCTTGGGGCATTAGTAAGATACTTTTTTCCGATTCTCTCGCCAATATAATTTCTTGCGTCTTGGATTGATTCTTTACTTAAGCTTGGTGCATCAGTTCTCATGTATGTTATGTGACCAGCCTCATAAAGCTTTTGAGCAACTCTCATTGTTCTTTTTACTGTAAAGCTTAATTTAGTACTTGCAGCTTGTTGAAGAGTCGATGTTATAAAAGGAGCCTTTGGTTTTACCTTTACTGGTTTTTTTGTAATTTCATTTATTGACAAATTAGAACTTTCTATAAGACTTTGTATTTTTCTTGCTTCATCTTCTTTTAATAAAGGTTTAGATTTTTTTCTGTTTAAATTAAAAGGTATGATAGAAGTATCTTTATGAAGAGTCATAGAGACCTCCCAATACTCTTCAGGAATGAATTCCTGTATCAATCTTTCTCTTTCATCTAAAACTCTCAAAGCTACAGACTGGACTCTTCCAGCTGAAAGACCTCTAGCAATTTTTTTCCATAACAGTGGCGATAATTCAAAACCAATTACTTTATCTAAAAATCTTCTGGCTCTATATGCTTTAACTAAATCAATATCTATTTCTTTAGGATCATCGAATGAATCAATGATTGCAGACTTTGTAATTTGATTAAACCTAACTCTTGAATACTCATATTTTTCTGGGCCAAGCGCTTCTTTGAGATGCCATGCTATTGCCTCACCCTCTCGATCAAGATCAGTTGCGAGATATATATGATCCACTCCTTTAGCTGCTTTTTTTAGAGACTTTATTACTTTTTCTTTTTCAGGAATTATTTGCCAATCAGCAATCCAGCCATTATCAGGGTCAATGCCCATTCTTCTAACTAATCTATTCCTATCATTAATAGCTTTAAGTCTAATCTTTTCTTCAGGAGAGACGTCTTTTGGAATAGAAGCTCTTTTGGAATTTGGTGCTGCTTTTTTTGGTAAATCTCTGATATGACCGACACTTGATTCAACAATATAATCAGATCCAAGATATTTTGAAATGGTTTTAGCCTTTGCAGGAGATTCAACTATTACTAATGATTTTGACATATTTTATAAACTTCCTTTTTTATGAATATCATTAAAATGCATTGATATGCAAGAAAAATTTAAAAAAAATTAAATTTGTCTAGTCCCATCAAGATTAATTTTAGCTCCTCAATACCATTTTTTTCTTTCCACAAAAATGAAATTGAAGACTTGGTAAATATAATCTCATCTAAACTATCTGACACCTTTTCTATCATAATGCTTAAGTTATCAAAGCTGTCTGAATACTTTAATTTGACAGGAGAATACAAGATTAATTTGTCTTTGTCTCTAATAAAATGGGCATCTTCTAAATTTGTTTTATTAATAATTTGATAACTTACTTCGATAGAGCTTTTATTTTTAAATTTGTTTTCTCCGTATAAAGTAGATGAAATCTTACAACCTAGTAGCTTCGCTTCCATTCTAGTCTTAGAAATTTTTCTTGAAGCCTTCGATGGAAGCGCTATTGAAATTGAACCTATCAAGAGCATTACAGCAACAAAAAAAACGATGTACTCCATTTCAGTTGCCTAGAATATCATTTAATAAATTTGGTCCTTTAATAATAAATCCTGTGTATATTTGAACCAAGTCTGCGCCGGCATTAATCTTTTGATCATAATTTTCTTTTGATAGAACTCCTCCAACACCAATCAGCGGCATGCCCTTTGACTTAGATTTTATATATGATAATTTTTTAGTTGATGCATCCATCAATGGCTGACCCGATAGCCCTCCTTCTATTAATTTAAAATTCTTATTTAAAATGTTAGATTTATTAATGGTTGTGTTTGTTGCAATAATCCCAGAAAAAGATGATGCATTAACGAGTTCTATTATCTTATTTATTGTTTGGTCTGTTTCATCGGGGGAGATTTTTAAAAATATTGGTATTCTGATGTTGGAGTTTTTTACACTCTTGTCTATAGCATGAATTAAATTGCTTAAATTTTTTTCATTATGAAGGTCTCTTAAATTAGGAGTGTTTGGGGAAGATATGTTTACAGTGATATAGTCTGCATAGCTATTTATCTTATCAAGACAGATTAGATAGTCATTAATCCTATCATTACCAGTAGAATTCTTATTAGCACCAATGTTCACACCAATAATGCCTTTATAACTTTTCTTTTTTAAATTGCTAACCAAGTAATCAACCCCTTTATTATTGAAGCCTAAACGATTAATAATTGAATCTTCTTTATAGTTCCTAAAAACTCTTGGTTTTTTATTTCCATCTTGGGGTAAAGGCGTTACTGTGCCGACTTCTAAAAAACCAAATCCTAAAGAACCTAAGGCATCAATATAATCACCATTTTTATCAAGTCCTGCTGCAGTTCCTAGTCTGTTTTTAAAAGTCATGCCAGCAAAATGAATATCTTTCTTCTCATTTATTTTCGTTGTAAATAAATGAAGAATTTTTAAATTGTGTAGAATTTTTAATGAGGTTAATGAAAAAGAATGGGCAACCTCTGGTGGTAATAACTTAAAAATTTTAAGAAAAAAATTCAAATAATTTCCTTTATAATTTTCTCTATATCGCTACTAATTGATTCATCTCTTAAAGCCAAAGCAATAGTAGCATGAACGAATCCCTGCTTACTACCACAATCAAATTTTTCACCCTCATAGATTGCTGCATAAACTTCTTCTTGTTCTAATAAAGATTTAATTGCATCAGTAAGCTGAACTTCACCGGATAGATCAAAATCGGTAGATCTTAAAAAATTAAATATTGATGGATTAAAAATGTACCTTCCACATACAGCTATATCCGATGGAGCCTTCTCATAAGATGGTTTCTCAACAATATCTTCTATTTTAATTAGATTGTTTTCAATAATGCCAGGTTTTATGACTCCATACTTATGAATATTCTTTTTATCAATCTTGTTAACTGCTATTACAGATGAATGCGTTTTTTTATAAATATCTAATAATTGACTAAGGCAGGATTTTTGAGAGAAAAATAAGTCATCTGGGAGCAATACTGCAAACGCATCTCCATTAATAGTTTCTTCAGCTTGCAGAATGGCATGACCAAGACCATTCTGTTCATTTTGATTAACATAATGAAATTTAATATTCTTAAAAATTTGAGGATTTAACTTATCAATCATCTCAGTTTCACCTGATTTTTTTAATCTAAATTCAATTTGTTGATTATTATCAAAATGTTTTTTAATTGAATATTTCTCAGGGCTAGTAATAAAAATGATTTCATCAATTCCAATGTTAATAGCCTCTTCAACTGCATATTGAACCAAAGGCTTATCAATGATGGGGAGCATCTCTTTTGGTGTTGCTTTTGAAGCTGGTAGAAATCTAGTCCCAAATCCAGCAACTGGTAAAACTGCTTTTTTAATCATAGTCTTAAGATATTCCTTTAAATTCTTTATATATCATACCAAACACCATTCCAGAAACTAGCCCGCCCAAATGTGCAAAATTAGCAACTTGTCCAAATCCAAATAAATCTAACAACCCCGTAAAGCCTAATAATAGCCATACGATCATAAACATATATAATGCTGGAGGAAGGCCATACCTTTCATAGTTAGATTCCATCTCTAAAATCACACAATATCCAAGCAATCCATATATTACACCTGAAAGACCTCCAAAAAGACTAGATTCTGTCCAATAATATTGAAGGAGATTACTAGAAATTGCTGAAATAATAACAATAGCTATAAAAATTAATTTATTATCAATTTTTTCAATTTTTTCTCCAAGAATGTAAATCCACAAGCAATTAAAAGCTAAATGTGCCAAAGAAAAATGAATAAAAATTGGGCTTACCAACCTCCACCATTGGTTGTCAATAAAAAATGTCTGGTTAAAGTTGGACATTGAAATGAAACCGCTATTTGAAATAACAATCTTTGTGAAAGTAAAAGGTTCTAATATTGTAATTCTTGATCCAAAATTAGAGATTACTGCTAAAGTAACAGCAATAAATATTAATGGAATATAAAAATTTTTAATTATGTTCAAATCAATTTTTTGAAATATTTAAACTCCAGCCCAATTTCTCTCTGCAAGCCTCGAAGAAATCATTGTCTACAGGATGGACTAATTTAAGGGTCTTTTCCATTTTAGAAATTGAAATTTTAATGCCATAAGGAATATCTATGTCATCTTGACCATCCACACATATTTTTGCACTCTCACTAGGGCCATCAAAAAGCTCAACTTCAACATTTTCATCTGAAGAAATTATAAAAGGTCTTGAAGATAAGCTTTGGGGCAGCATTGGAAGAATGGTCCAAACATCAAGACTTGGATGAATTATTGGGCCACCAGCTGATAAAGAGTAAGCAGTTGAACCTGTAGGCGTTGCGATAATCAAACCATCAGATCGTTGTTCGTAGACTACTTTTTCATTAACGTTTAGTCTATATCTCATCAGTTGAGCATATGCACCAGAATGAATAACGACCTCATTCAGTCCATATAAATGTTCATCATTAAATCTTGCAGATACTAAGTTTCTTTCTTCAATTTTAAAATTTCCCATTAAAATATCTTTAACTGTTGCATCAAAGTTATCAATCTTAAGATCAGTTAAGAAGCCAACATTCCCCATATTTACTCCTAAAATTGGTATCTCATATTCTAGATATTGTCTGGCTGAATTTAATAAAGTACCGTCACCACCAAAAACAATTATTAAATCAACATTTTCTATAAACTGTTCGTTGGTTACAGCTTTTACAAGTTGATTTTTATAAGATGAGGATTCATCAATATATAACTCAATATCATTTTTTGATAATGCAAAAACCATATCGTCCAGAGATTCATTTGCAAAACCTTGACCTGTTTTTTTCTTTACAAAAATACCAATATTTTTAAACATGGTAGAAATTATACTCTTTATAAAAAGTTAGTATTAGTATGCTGCAGTATTTTTGTACTTGTAAAACTCGAAAAAAATAAATAAGTGCATATAATATTTAAGAAAAAAAATAAAAATAGTTGTAAATATGAATGATTTAGATAAATTTAGAGAAAATACCAAAGAATGGCTTGATCAAAATTGCCCTTCCTCAATGCGAAGCGGTGCAGATTCAAACATCCCCGTTGATGAGGTATGGGGAGGAAGAAAGGCAAAATATAAAAATCCAGAATCAAAAATTTGGTTAGATAGAATGGGTGAAAAAGGCTGGACTATGCCAACAGTACCAAAAGAGTATGGTGGTGGTGGCCTCAATAAAGAAGAGGTAAAAATTTTAAATGAAGAATTGTTTTCTATTGGAGCACGAGCACCCCTTCTTAGTTTTGGAATATGGATGCTTGCACCAGTTCTTTTGGAGTATGGAACTGAAGAACAAAAAAAAGAACACCTTCCAAAGATTTTAAAAGGAGAAATTAGATGGTGCCAAGGTTATTCTGAACCTGGATCAGGATCAGATTTAGCAAGTTTGGCAACTAAAGCAGAAGACATTGGAGAAAAATTTCTTGTAAATGGTCAAAAAGTTTGGACATCATATGCTGATAAAGCTGATTGGATTTTTGCATTAGTTAGAACTGGTGCAAAAGAACCAAAACATGATGGGATAAGTTTCTTATTAATTGATATGGATACTAAAGGGGTTAGCACTAAACCAATTACTTTGATATCAGGCAAATCTCCTTTTTGTGAAACTTTTTTTGACGATGTTGAAGTGCCAAAAGAAAACCTTATAGGTGAGCTTAATGCTGGTTGGACAATTGCAAAAAAATTACTTCAACACGAAAGAGCTTTTATATCTAATTTTGGTCTCGCTGCTGGAATGGGAAGTAGCAAAGATATTGTCTCAATTGCAAAAAAACATCTTGGAGAAGAAAACGGAAAAATTAAAAATGGTTTTTATCGATCTGAAATATCTTCGCATAAGATTAAAGAACATGCATTTGGACTAACACTAAAAAGAGCAGGAGATGAAGGAGGTAAAGCAAGTGCTACTGCTTCTATGTTTAAATTATACGGAACTGAGCATAATAAAAAGAGGCATGAATTAATGGTTGCTGCATCTGGAATAAACGGAGTTGCATGGGATGGTGATGAATTTGATGACGATGACAAAAATCTTACAAGAGCCTGGTTGCGCACTAAAGGCAATTCACTTGAAGGAGGAACTTCTGAAGTTCAGTTAAACGTTATATCAAAGAGAGTTTTAGGCCTCCCAAGCCAATAATATAAATCATGAAATTAGTATTAACTGAAGAAGAGCAATTTTTAAAAGATACAGCAAAAAACTTTGCAGATGAGAGATGTCCTGTTACTCATTTTAGATCACTTAGAGATAATAATGACCCAATCTTGTGGGATAAAAATATATGGAGTGAAATGACTAAATTGGGATGGCCTGGTATTTTAATTCCTGAAGAATATGGAGGTTCAAATTTCGGTGTAACTGGCATTGGGGTTATTCTTAATGAATGTGGTAAAACTCTTACTCCTTCTCCATTATTTGCGACAGGTGTATTAGGAGCTTATTCAATTTCAACTTTTGGAAATGAAAAGCAAAAACAAAAATATCTTACTAAAATTGTAAATGGTGAATTGACCACGGCTTTGGCAGTAGACGAATCAAGCCACCACAACCCTTCTGAAACTCAGATGATTGCAAAAAAAGATGGTTCAGATTTTATTATCAACGGCAAGAAAACATTTGTTGTTGATGGCTCAAGTGCTGATTTAATAATTCTTTTAGCAAGGACATCAGGAAATAAAGGAGATATAACAGGATTGACTTTATTTTTAATTGATGGTGCTTCAACTGAAATGGAGCGAGTAAAGCTTAATATGGCAGATTCAAGGAATTATGCAAATATAAATTTTAATAACTTAAAAGTCTCTAGCTCGAATGTCTTAGGAGACATGGAAACAGGCGGTGAAATTGTTGAAGAAATTCTTGATATTGGAAGAATTGCTATGGCATCTGAAATGCTTGGAAATTCTGAAGCTGCTTTTGAGGCTACTTTAGATTATTTAAAACAAAGAAAACAATTTGGAGTTCTTATAGGTTCTTTTCAGGCTCTACAACATAGAGCTGCAGAAATGTTTTGTGAGATAGAGCTTACAAAATCATCAGTCATGGCTGCTATGAAAGCAGCAGATGAAGGATCAAATGATTTACAAAGATTATCAAGCTTAGCAAAGACTATTGCGGGTGAAACACTTCACTTAGTATCCAATGAAGCGGTTCAAATGCATGGCGGTATTGGTGTTACAGATGAATATGATGTTGGTTTTTTTCTTAAAAGATCTAGAGTTGCCGAACAAATTTTTGGAAGTGCAAAATATCATACTGAGAGATATGCAAATCTAAGTGGTTTTTAGCAGAATGCTCGAAATACAATGAAAAAAATTAAGTCAGTTTTTATAGGCTTAATCACATTTATCTTGATACTTGTTGAGTTAATAATTGGTTTTGGAACATTGGCAATAATTAATATTCCAAGAGCTTTCATCCCAATTAAATCATTTAAAGTCTTTATTAGCAGAGTTTCTAATTATATTGGTGATTTAACTGTCTATGGTCTCAAGCTGATAATGTTATTAATGCATGGAGATTCAATAATAATAATAGAAGAGCATGAAGAACTTGACCAAGACGACTGGTATATGGCTATGTCTAATCATCAATCTTGGGCAGATATTTTTGTACTTTTGGTTGTAGCAAATTACAAACTTCCACTTCTTAAGTTTTTTATGAAGAAAGAGCTTTGGTGGATTCCTTTTGTGCTTCTTGCAAATAAAACTCTTAATATGCCTTTTGTAAATAGGCATTCAAAAAAAGAAATTGAAAAGAATCCATCTCTTAGAACAAGAGATTATGAAAACACAATTAAGTCATGTAAAAGATTTCTTAGATGCCCCTCTACTATTTTTAGTTATGCAGAAGGAACAAGGTTTACCAAGGAAAAACATAGAAACCAACAATCACCATATAACAACCTGTTGACTCCTAAGATTGGAGGCATGGCTACTGCATTATCTGCAATGCCAGCAATTAATACCTTAGTTGACTATTCTCTTGTCTATGAAAGCGGTAAGAGAGATGCATGGTCTTTTTTAACCGGTGAAATGAAAAATGTAAAAATTTTAGTAAAAAAGTATGATATTCCAGAACATCTTAAAGAAAAAAATTATTCAGCGGATGACCAGTACAGAGAAGACTTTAAAAATTGGATCGAGGGTATTTGGGCTCAAAAAGATAAAGATATTGAAAGCCTAAAGTTTTAATTCTTTTTTACTTATAGCCCAGCCATTGGTATCAATATAAACCCAGTCTCCAGAATTAATATAAACACAGCCTATTTGAATTTGGGTATCTTTTTCTCCGATACCTTTTGATTTATCTGTTTTTTTTGGATAAGAGTTTAGTGCATATATTCCAATATCTATATGCTGTATAACCTCTATATCTCTTATAAAACCATTAACAATAATTCCATTCCAGTTATTTTTAAATGCTGTTTGTGCGATCTGGTCTCCAACCATTGAACATAAATCAGTTCCAGTATGATTTACAAATAGAACTTTACCCTCACCATCTTCTTGAACGAGCTCTTTTATAATAATATTTGAATGCTCACATTTAGCAGTCCGCACTTCTCCATAAAATTTGTTTTTACCGCCATAACAATTTAGAAAAATATCTCCTATTTGAATGTCATCATTTTCATCACAAATATCTGGGACTGTAAAGTTATTCATATTCACTTATTCTAATTCATTCTAAATTTAAAGTAAGTAATATAAACTATGATGAGTATTACTTTTTTGGAGCAATCATGAAATCACAAATTTGCGAAATCCTAGGTATAGAATTCCCATTAGTTGCATTTAGTCACTGCAGAGATGTTGTAGCAGCAGTTTCAAAAGCTGGTGGAATGGGTGTTTTGGGGGCGGTTGGTCTAACTCCGGAAAAATTAGAAATAGAATTAAATTGGATTGATGAGCATATTGATGGAAAACCATATGGGGTAGATGTTTTAGTTCCTAATTCTTATGTTGGTAAAGGTGAAAACCTTACCACTGATGATCTGAGATCAATGATACCTCAAGAACATAGAGAGTTTAGAGCAGATGTGCTTGAGCAGCATGATATTGATGCAACAGATCTAAGGGGTAATGAAGAATCACAAAGAAGAGAACAAAGTTCAAATCAGGTCCTAGGCGCTGGTCTCGATGGTGCTAAAGAAGTTTTAGAAGTAGCATTTTCACATCCAATTGGTCTAGTAGCTAATGCTTTGGGCGTTCCACCAAAATGGATGCTTGATATGGGAAAACAAAATGGTGTACCTGTTGCTGCACTTGTTGGAGCTAAGCAACATGCAGTAAAACAGGCAGAAGCTGGTGTTGACATTATCGTTGTATCAGGAACTGAGGGTGGCGGTCACTGTGGAAGTGTATCTACAATGGTTCTTGTTCCAGAAGTAAGAAGAGCTCTACAACCATATGGGAATGTGCCTATCCTAGCTGCTGGTGGAATTTGCACTGGGGAACAGATGGCAGGTGTAATGGCTATGGGTGCAGACGGTGTTTGGTGCGCTTCTGTCTTTCTGCCAACAATCGAAGCTGAAACATCAGATAATATTAAAGAGAAATTAGTTGCCGCATCTTCTAGTCATACGGTTAGATCAAAAAGCAGAACAGGAAAACACTCAAGACAACTCACATCACCATGGGTAGAAGCGTGGGAGGATAAAGATGCTCCTGAGCCATTACCAATGCCTCTTCAAACAATGGTCAGCGAGCCAGCGCTAAAGAAAGTAGCTGATCAAGCTGCAATTGGTCATGAAGGAGCAAAACAATTAGAAACATATTGGGTAGGCCAAGGTATTGGATTAGTTAATGAAACCATAAGCGCTGGGCAAACGGTACAAAAATTTAAAGAAGAGTTTATCGAATCTTATGAAAGAATTAATGGATTCTTTTCTGATTAAGACAGAAATTTATTAAGGTTGTTTGATTGATTAATTTTTCAACTATTTTAAAAAAAATTTTAATCATATTTTTTTTTCTTATTCTTATTCTGATCCTATGGATCTCTTTTAATTTTTTTAAACCCATTGAGAAAATTAAAATTAAATACTCTGTTAATGACCCAGTTCAAATTTTAAAAATTGATGGAAAATCATTTAGAGATTTAAATAAAAATAATAAATTAGATATATACGAAGATTATAGATTGGATTCAATAATAAGAAGTGAGGATCTTCTTGATCAAATGAATCTTGAAGAGAAAATTGGTCAAATGTTCCATCCTCCCTTCACTCTCAACCCTGATATTTGGATGTTAATTTATGAGATGGCTATCAGAGGAAGCAAACTAACTGAAACACAGATTCTTTTTAATAATATTTCTCATTTTAATCTTTATGGCAATCCAAGCCCTCTAGAGTTAGCTGTAAGAATAAATTATTTACAGGAAATAGCTTCTAAAACTAGGCTAGGTATTCCAGTAACAATAAGTTCTGATCCAATTCATGAGGTTCCAAAAGGAGGTGGAGTTGCTTCTTTTTCAGTAGATGGATTTTCTAAATGGCCATCCCAATTAGGGTTTGCTGCAACAAAAAATCCAAACATTGTCAAAGAGTTTGGTGAGATTGCGAAAGAAGAATATCTTGCTGTAGGGATTAGAACTGCGCTTCATCCAATGTCGGATTTAGCAACAGACCCTAGATGGGCTAGAAACTTTGGAACTTTTGGATCTGATGCAATCTTATCTAATAAAATGACTGTCGCATATATGAATGGATTTCAAGGCAGCAAAATAAATAATAACAGCGTTCTGACAATGGTTAAGCATTTTCCAGGTGGAGGTCCACAAGAAAAAGGATTAGACCCTCATTTATTTAGTGGAAAAAATCAAACATATCCAGGTAATAATTTTGATTATCACTTGATACCTTTTAAAGGTGCTATTGAAAATAACTTGAAGGTGATAATGCCCTATTACGGCATTCCTGTTTCACAAACAAATGAAGATGTAGCAATGGCTTACAACAAGTATATTCTTACAGACTTGCTACGTGAACAGCTTGGCTTTAGTGGAGTCATCTGCTCTGATTGGGGAATTATAACCGGAAGGCATTGGGGCGTAGGCTCTCTTACAATTGAAGAAAGATATGAAAAATCTATAAATGCAGGTATTGATCAATTTGGCGGTGAAACAGATACCTCTCATTTAATTAGACTAGTTAAGGATAATAAGATTTCTCAAAAAAGAATTAATGAATCTGTAAAAAGAATTTTAATTAATAAATTTGAATTAGGTTTGTTTGACAATCCTTATGTAAATGAAGAGCAAGTTAAATACAAAGTTAATACTAGAAGAAATATTGAAGCTGGTCTTGATGCTCAAAGACAGTCTTTAGTCTTGCTTGAAAATCGAGGCATTCTTCCTCTTAAAGATGGTACTAAGATATTTATAGATGGTCTTGATATAGAGATTGGGAAGAAATTTGGGCCTGTAGTTAATCAGCCTTCTGATGCTGATGTTGTAATAATGTATATCCATACTGTTTTTAATGGTAATCAAGAGTCTGGAATAAATAGGATCTTTGATAATTTCCTTAGCACCCTATTCCCAAATGGGGATTTAAATTTCAATGAAGAAATAAAGGCAAAAATTAAAAATTATTCATCAGATAAAGAACTAATAATTATTGTAGACTTAAATAGGCCAGCAATATTGGAGGAAATAAAAAATTATTCTTCAGCACTCATAGGCACTTTTGGAGTTTTGGATGAAATAATATTTGAAGGAATTTATGGAAAATTTAATCCTACTGGCAAACTTCCATTTGAAATACCTTCATCAATGGAGTCAGTCTTAAATCAAAAAGAGGATTTACCAGATGATTCTTTGAATCCTACATATGTATATGGGTATGGTCTTAGTTATTAAATAGTATTTTTTCGTGCCTTAAATTCAAGTACTGTTGCATTAATACAGTATCTGGGCATTCCGTTTGGTCCATCATCAAAAACATGCCCTAAGTGTATATCTGAAGATACTGACCTAATCTCTGTCCTTCTCATACCAAAACTATTATCAGGCAATTCATACACAGAGCCATCAACAGGCTTTGTAAACGAAAGCCATCCTGAACGAGAAACAAACCTGTCTTTAGTATCAAATAAAGGATCTCCACTTAATTTATCAATAAATATGCCGTCAGGGGTATTCTTAAATATCTGGTACTCTTTACAAAACCTTGAATCAGTACTTTTATTAAAAGCAACATCATATGCCTCAGAATTGCCTAATTTAAACTTTCCTAATATCTTATAGAAATCTTTAGGCTCTATATAGCCTTGATGCCCGAATACCTCTTTACCATTATCTAAAAATATTACAGATGGTGTTGCCCAAGTTGGAGATTTAATAAGTAATCCATGAAGCTGATCTGAAGCTCTGTATGTTAATGGGATGCTTCCGCTATATTTGTTAGTTACATTTTTTTTAAGTCTTTCACAATAAGGGCAGTAATCTTTTGAGTCCAATATCAATATCTGTTTACCTGCTAATAAACTTGTATTGTCTATTGCTTCTTTTTTCTCTTTATTAAAAACTATGCCTGTTGAATGGTCTGGACAATAACCATTTGGATTTTTCTTTAAATAATCTTGATGGTAATCTTCTGCAAGATAAAAGTTATCCAATGATTCAATTTTTGTTCTTATTTTTCCATACCCAGCATCAGTTAATAGACTTTGATATTTATTCATTATCTGAATAGAAAGTTCTTTTTGAGATTCATTTGCAAAAAGAATTGTTGATCTATATTGAGTGCCAATATCATTGCCCTGCCTATTAGATTGCGTTGGATCATGATTTTCAAAGAAATGTATTAAAATATCTTCTAGGTTTGTAGTGTTGCTATTAAAAGTAATCTTAACTACTTCAGCAAAATTGTTTTTATTGTATTTATTTTTAAATTGAATAATTGATCTGTAATTGGGTTTAACACCATAACCATTTGCGTATCCAGATTCAGCATCAATAACACCTTTTATGCTTTCATAACCCTTTTCTGCTCCCCAAAAACAGCCAGATCCTAAATAAATAGTTTGAATGTGATTGGTTTGATTAGGATATGCATTAATAGCGAAAAAAAGAATAATGATATTAATATATATTTTATTCATCAGGCTTATATTTATATTTTTTACTTTTTATAAAGGCTGGTCTTAAAAACAAGCTTTCACTCCATCTGGTAATATTAGGCTTAAAGGCTTGTTCTATTCCTAAGGCAGCAGCTAAATTTATGGCATAGCTTACGCATATATCTGCTAGAGTAAAGCGGTTTGAGCATAAATATTCTTTTCCTTCTAAGGATTTTTCTAGCAGTTTTAATCTAGAAACAAACCACCTGCTATACCCATCAACAGCAGCATCAGCCACTCCTGGTTCTTGAAATTTGTAACGCAAGACTACTGTTTGTGGAAATGTTAAAGTTGCATCTGAATGAAATAGCCAGTTCAAATATTGAGGGTAGTCTTTCTCATTAGGTTTAACTTGAAGGTCGGTTGGCCCATATTTCTCAACAAGATACTGTGAAATTGCAACTGACTCTGTCATTTCAATTTCTCCATCTTTCATAAACGGGACTGTTCCAAGAATATTAATATCTAAATATTCTTTCATAAATACTCTTGGAGGAAATGGCATCATGATCAAATCATAATCTAAACCCATTTCTTCTGCAGTCCATATTGGTCTTACGGCTCTAGAGTTTTCTGTTGCATAAATTTTTATCATTTTAATGTAAATAGACCTTATAACTTATGCATTTTAGTTTAAGAAACAAAAAACCCCTATATTATTTCTTAAATAGAGGGGTTTATTATTAGTTGATAAAATCTAAGCCATTGATCCTATAACTGCTCCAAAAAATACAAAAACTATCACAGCAGATATTACCATCCAAATCAATGTTGCTTTTGCCCAGTTGGATTGAGATGCAGGAGCGCCACTCCCAAATGCCCAAACTAACAGCATAATTAAATTTACAAATGGTATGCACATCAAAATATATACCACTAACCAGTTTCCTACAGACACTTCTGAATTATTCATAAAAGTTTCCCCTTTGTTAAGTTATTAAGTATTTAATATATATTAAAAAAAGACCTTTTTCTATGCATTGATTAATAGAAAAAGATTCTAAATTAATGGTAATATCTATAATAATATATTACCATTATTACCTTTTAAGTTATAAATAACTATGAAATCAAAAAATATAGCACCAGTAATTAAAACAAATTTAGATACAAGATCTCAAGGGTATCAAAAAAATAAAGAAATGATGCTTGAAAAACTAAAGTTTTTAGATGGTCTATTAGATCTTGCAGAAATTGGCGGAGGAATACATCATCATGATCGTTTAGCAAAGCGTGGGAAAATGCCTGTAAGACATAGAGTTATGAATGTTTTAGATCAAGATAGTCCTTTTTTAGAAATTCAACCGTTTGCGGCATACGGAACAAATAGCTATAACGTAGGTGGTGGTTGTGTATCTGGCGTTGGTATTATATCTGGAGTGGAATGTGTAATTTTTGCCAATGATCCATCTGTTAAAGCTGGAGCTATGACGGTCTATGTAGGTGAAAAATGGAAAAGAGCAATCGAGATTTCAAGAGAGAATAAAATCCCATTAGTAAGTTTTGTAGAATCTGCTGGTGGTGATTTGAGCGTTTCAAATGCAAATAATGAAGACCAAATTGCTCCTACTCTGCAACAAAGTCATTTTGCTTCAACAGGAAGATTTTTTTATGAAATGACAGAATTATCAAAAATGAGAATTCCAGTTATTTCTGTTGTTTTTGGGTCATCTACAGCTGGTGGCGCTTATCAACCTGGAATGTCTGACTATAATATTTTTATCAAAGATCAATCAAAAGCATTTCTTGCAGGACCTCCTTTAGTAAAGATGGCTACTGGTGAAGAATCAGATGATGAAACGCTTGGAGGGGCTAAAATGCATTCTGAAGTATCTGGCCTTTCAGATTATCTGGCAGAAGATGAGATGGATGCTTTAAGAATATGCAGAGAAGTTGTCTCTCATCTTAATTGGTCAAAGAAAGGTATGGAGCCATCTAAAATATCCTCTAAACCAGAATATGATCAAAATGAACTTCTTGGAATATTAAGTGAAGATCTTAAATCTGCTGTAGATATTAGAGAAATAATTGCAAGATTTGTTGATGGCTCAAAATTTGAAGAATTTAAACCTTTATATGGCTCTTCATTAGTATGTGGATGGGCCACTGTTCATGGTTATCAAGTAGGTATATTAGGAAATAATGGACCTATTTATCCTGAATCTGCAGAAAAGGGAGCAAGTTTTATTCAATTATGTAACAAAAGAGATATTCCTCTAATATTTTTACATAATGTAACTGGTTTCTTAGTGGGTAAGGATTTTGAAAGACAAGGTATTATAAAAAAAGGATCTCAGCTAATAAATGCTGTTTCAAATTCTATGGTTCCTCATATTACTTTTATTGTTGGCGCATCATATGGTGCTGGCACATATGCGATGTCAGGTAAAGCATATAACAATAGATTTACCTTCTTATGGCCAACTGCAAAAATTGCAGTGATGGGTCCTGAACAGATGGCTGGTGTCATGTCGATTGTAAGGAAAGCAAAAGCAAAAAGAGATGGGCAAAAATTTGATGAGAAAGCTGATGAGCAATTGAAGCAAATGGTGATTGATTATCTTGAAAAGCTCTCACATGGTCTTGTTGCAAGCAGCATGCTCACAGATGATGGAATTATTGATCCAAGAGATACAAGAGACATTATTGGTTTTTGTTTATCCATTGTGAACAATGACATTATTGAAGGCGCAAAAGAATATGGAGTATTTAGACTATGATTTTTAATTCATTACTTATTGCGAATAGAGGTGAGATTGCTTGCAGGATTATTAAAACTGCAAAAGAAATGGGTATTAGATCTATTGCTGTTTATGTAGATGCTGATAAAGATGCGCTTTTTGTGAAAGAAGCTGATGAATCATTTCGACTTGATGATGGTGGTTATCTTGATGGAAATCAAATTGTAAATGCTGCAAAAAAAACTGCAGCTCAAGCTATACATCCAGGCTATGGATTCTTATCAGAAAATGCTTCTTTTGCTAGAAAAGTAAAAAAAGAAGGAATTGTTTGGATAGGTCCGTCAGCAAATGTTATCTCTGTAATGGGTGATAAGTTAAAAGCAAAAGATCTTGCTATAAAGGCAGGAGTCCCTACTCTCCCTATGACATCTAAACCCGTTGAAGCTAAAAAAATAGGATACCCATTATTAATAAAGGCAGCGGCAGGTGGCGGTGGAAAAGGAATGCGAATTGTAAATAAAGAAAAGGATTTGAAGGAATCCCTAGCAAGCGCTCAAAGGGAAGCAAAGAATGGTTTTGATGATGATAGAGTTTTTATTGAAAGATATATTAAAAAATCTAGACATATTGAGATTCAAATTCTTGGAGACTCAAAAGGAAATATTATTCATTTAGGAGAAAGGGAATGTTCAATACAAAGAAGACATCAAAAAATTATTGAGGAATCTCCGTCTCCAAGAATTTCTAATGAAATCAGAAATCAGATGGGTGATGCAGCAATAAAACTTGCTAAGAAAATTAAATACGAGTCTGCTGGAACGATAGAGTTTTTATTTGATGATAAAACTAATGAGTTTTGGTTTTTAGAGGTAAACACTAGGTTGCAAGTTGAGCATCCTGTTACTGAAGAGGTAACGGGCATTGATCTGGTCTCTGAACAATTAAAAATAGCAAGGGGTGAATCTTTAAGATTCTCTCAAGAAGAAATTAAGTGGTCTGGCTTTTCAATAGAAGCAAGGCTATATGCTGAGGACCCTAGTAATGATTTCTTGCCAGAAATTGGGACATTAATTGCATTTGAAAAAAGCAGTTCAGCTGAAGCTAGGTGGGATACTGGAGTTAAAGCAGGAACAATTGTGGGGACTGATTTTGATCCAATGTTGGCTAAAATAATTTCATATGCGCCCAATAGAATTGATGCCGCAAGTAAGCTAGTAAAAGCACTTGAATCAGCCCATATTGGAGGTATAAAGACAAATAGAGATTTTTTAATTAATTGTTTAAAGTCGTCTGAATTTATTGAAGGAAATACTACTACTGATTTTATTAAAAGAGTAAATCCTGCTAAAAAATTATTAATATCAAATGATGAATTAGAGCATGCTATGGCTATTGCAGCTTTATGGATTCAACAACAAAATAGAAATGATTCAAATGTTGTTAAATTTATGCCAACAGGCTGGACTAATGGAAGACTCCCAAATCAAAAAATTGTCTTTGAGTTTGAAGGAGAAGACCATACTATTGAGTACAAACAAGATAGAGATGAAAATTTTATTTTCTCTTCGAGCAAAATTGCTTCTATTTTTTCAAGCGATGCTGAAGGGATAGATATTTTATTTAATAATAAAAGGCACTACTCAAGAATTACTTTTTCAAAGAATCAAATACTGGTTCATATGCCTTTTGGAGATGTAATGCTATTTATTAAGCCAAAATTTATAACTACTGGAATTGAAGCTGCTGCTGGAGGATTAATTGCCCCTATGCCTGGAAAAGTAATTGAAGTTAAGGTTAGGAAAGGCAAAAAAGTTAAAGCTGGAGAAACTTTAATTGTGCTTGAAGCAATGAAAATGGAACATTCTATAAAAGCATCTAAGGATGGGACCGTTTCAGAGCTTTTAATTTCTTTAAATGATCAAGTAGAAAATGGCGCCCTTCTCATGATAGTTAAGTAAAAAAATGCAAGAAATTGAATATCAAAATAGTGTTGTAAATAAAAGATCAAAGATTTATACAAAAAAACATCATGAGACAATAGATAACTTGGAAAAACTTTTAGAAAAAGGTGTTCCAGACGTAACAATGTCTGAGATTGCAAAAAAACTAAAAATATCACTTAGAACACTTTATGAAATCTCACCCAGCAAAGATCAGCTCATTATAATGACGATGGATAATATTCTTAGAAAATTAGGTAAGCATGCATTGGATTCTGTTTCTTCCATCAAATCTCCAATAAAAAAATTAGAAGCTTACTTATGTATAGTTAACCAAGCAGTTGGTCCTAAGTTCAACACTTTTTTAAAAGATATAGAAAAAATTACAGGTTCAAAAAAGATGGCTGATTATCATGAAGGCTTTATTTCTACCTACACACAAAAACTCTTAGAAGAAGCTGTTAAAGAAAAAGAAATAAAAAAAATTGATACTAAAGCTTTTTCAATTCTTCTGGGCGGGATTGGTCGAGAGTTTTTAAAAGAAAAGAACAGGAACGCTATTGATCTGTCACCAGAGCAATCTGCAAACTATATAACTAGCATTGTTTTAAATGGTATTAAATTAGGAAATTAAATGACAGATCAAGTTATAAAGATAGCAAATTGTAGTGGTTATTACGGAGATAAATTATCTGCTGCTAATGATCTGGTAGAAGGCGGTCCAATTGATGTTCTCACAGGAGATTATTTAGCAGAATTGACCATGGCCATTCTTTATAGTCAAAAACTTAAAAGAGGAGAAGATAGAGGGTATGTCGGAACTTTTTTGAAGCAGATAAAAGAAATTGCAGGCAAATGTAAGCAGAAAAATATTAAAATTATAAGTAATGCTGGTGGTTTGAACCCAAAATCAATGGCAAATGAAATAAAAAAAATACTAGAAGAGCAGTCTTTAGATATGACAGTTGCTTATATTGATGGTGATGATTTATTGCCTAAAATATCAGACTTAAATAAATTAGGTGAGGATTTTATTAATATAGATAAACAAATACCCCTTAATGATTCTGGATATATGCCTCTAACTGCAAATGCTTATCTTGGAGCGTGGGGTATAAAAGAAGCTTTAGAAAATGGAGCGGATATTGTTGTCTGTCCAAGAGTCACGGATGCAGCAGTAGTAATTGGTCCTGCTGCATGGAAATTTAACTGGCAAAGAAATGATTATGATGCATTGGCTGGAGCGCTTGCAGCTGGTCATATTATTGAATGTGGATGTCAGGCAACAGGAGGAAACTACTCATTTTTTAAAGAAGTACCAAGTTTTGATAATGTAGGTTATCCAATAGCTGAAATACTTAAAGATGGAAGTTTTTATATTACGAAACATCCTGGAACTGGTGGACTAGTATCCAAAGGTACTGTTACAGCACAATTGTTATATGAAATAAGCTCTCCTGCATATGTAAACCCAGATGTGATTGCCCATTTTGATACACTCAAAATTGAAGACGTAGAAAAAGATAAAGTGTATATATCAGAATGTCGAGGAAGCTCACCACCAAAAGAACATAAAGTTTGTATAAATCTTGCAGGGGGTTTTAGGAATGGCATGGAAATAATACTAACTGGTCTAGACATAGAAGAAAAAGCAAAAGTTTTTTCTGAGGCATTATTTAATTCTGTTGGTGGCAAGGATCAATTTGATGAGGTATCTATTGAACTTCATCGAACTGATAAAAAAGATCCAGTTAGCAACGAAGAAGCAATGGCATCCTTATCAATTTCAGTAAAATCTAAAAATCCAGATTTAGTTGGTAGGCTTTTTAGTGCAAAAATTATTGAATTGGCCTTAGCAAACATACCTGGTTTTTTTGCTCAGGGCGGAGTCAAATCAAGTGGACCTGTAATAGTTTACTGGCCAGCACTTATTGATAGCAAACATATAAAGGAAATTGTTCATATTAATGAGAAAGAAATTGAAATAATTCCAACCAGTCAATTAGAATTTGAAGAAATATATTATCAGAAAGAACCATTTGAATTAGAAGATATTGAATTGAATGATGAAGAGCAAATCTATTTTGGGGACCTATATGGAACTAGGTCAGGTGATAAAGGTGGTTGTGCTAATCTGGGTATTTGGTCAAAGAATTCTAAATCCTATTCGTTTTTACATAAGTTTTTAACTGTTGAGAAACTAAAAGAGCTTTTACCAGACCTAAATATGTATAAGATCGAAAGGTTTGATTTGCCAAACATTAAATCTCTTAACTTTTATATTCATGATATTTTACAAGATGGTGTGTCTTCAAATAACAGGAAAGATGGGCAAGCTAAATCTTTAGGAGAATATCTTAGAGCAAAAAAAATAAAAGTGCCTAAAAGCATTGTTGGAGAGATATAAAAAATGGAAAAGTTATCGCTCAAAGGACTCAAGTTTGAAACTACAGAAATTATTATTAAAGATAATATTATGACTATCACACTTGCTAGACCAGAAAAAAAGAATGCAATGAACAATGTCATGATGAATGAGATTAATTATGCACTAGCGTATGCCAAACAAGAAAATTCTATCAGAGTTGTTATTATTGCTGCTAAGGGTGATATCTTTTGTTCAGGCGCTGATTTATCAAGATCTGAATCAGATTCAAATGTCCCTAAACTAGAAGATTTTGATGACATAAGTCTCTCATTAAGACATCTTTATAAGCCTGTTATTTGCAAAATACAGGGTTCAGTTTTTGCTGGAGCCCTATTAATAGTTACTAACTCTACTCATGCTATTTCAGTTAAAGAAGCAACATTTTCAGCTCCAGAAATTCATAGAGGTTTATGGCCATTTATGGTGATGGCTGGACTATTTAGAGTTATGCCAAAAAGAGCTGGCTTGGATTTCATTATGAGAGGCCAACCAATTGATTCACAAAAAGCAAAAGAATGGGGTTTGATCAACGAGTATTGTGAAAAGGAACATCTTGAGGCGAACGTTAGTGAGCTAGCATATGAATTAGCAAGTCTGGCGCCTGAAACAATGAAATTTGGACTTGAAGCTTATGAAAAACAAGATTCAAAAAGTTTCAATGAAGCATTACCATACTTAAAAGAGCAAATTGCAGAATGCTTTAAAGGAAAAGATGCAAAAGAAGGCATTGCAGCTTTCTTAGAAAAAAGAAAACCAAACTGGGATTAATAACAAGGAGAACCAATGAATTTAAATTATGGATCAGAATATGACGAATTTAAAAAAGAAGTTCAAGATTTTTGTTCTAAATATACAGGTGTAACTTTTTCAGATGCCTCAAAAGTTCCTCTTGCTGGAACTTTTAAGTCTGATGGTCCATCAATGACAAGATCACATTGGCAAAAAACTTTGATTGAAAAAGGTTACTTTGCTAGATCTATTCCAAAGGAATATGGTGGTTTTGGAGGAGATATAGATATTATTAAGAATCGAATTATTGCTGCAGAATTTGCATCTGCAAAGATACCGCCTCCAATGGGAGGTCAAGGTATTGATATGTTAGTCCCAACTCTTCTAGAGCTTGGTAGTGAAGAACAAAAACAAAAGTATGTAAGACCTACTCTTCACGGAGAAATGATTTGGTGTCAGGGCTATTCAGAGCCAAACGCAGGAAGTGATCTTGCTAGCCTTCAAACCAAAGGAGAGCTCATTGATAAAAACTGGGTTATAAATGGTCAAAAGATTTGGACAAGTACTGCTCAATATTCTCAAATGATGTTTTGCCTTGTTAGAACTGAACCCGAGGCATCTAAACATGCAGGCATAAGCTATCTATTGATACCTATGGATACACCTGGAATTGAAATTAGGCCCTTGGTTGACATGACTTTAAACGCTGGTTTTAATGAAGTTTTTTTTACAGATGTAACAATTCCTGAGAATAATATTGTAGGAAAAAGAGGAGAAGGTTGGGCTGTTGCAAATGCAACACTTGGGCATGAAAGAGGTTCTCTGACCAATCCAAATGCAACAATGAATAGATTAAATTTACTTATCAATAGAATGAAAGAGGAGACTGTTAATGGTGAAAGAGTAATTCAAAATCAAGCATACAGAGATAAATTAATAAAATTACAGGGAAAAGTTATGGCATTCCAGTCGAATTCTTTAAGAATCTTATCTGCTAAGTTGAATAAGGGACAAGATGTAAAAATAGCAGCAATGATTCAAAAATTAATTGGCACTGAATTAAGACATGAGCTTGAAGGTTTCGCTATAGATATGATGGGTGAATTAGGAACGCTGTATGAAAATAGCCCCAATATTAGAGATGGTGGATCTTGGCAATTCACTTATATGTACTATTTGGGTTTAATAATTGGCGGTGGAACCAGTCAAATACAGAAAAATATAATATCTGAAAGAGGCTTGGGTATGCCAAGAGAACCAAAACCTCAGCAGGCGGTTTAAGATGTATTTTGGATTATCAGAAGATCAAATTTTTTTTCAAGATAATGTTAAGAAATTTTTAGTAGATCAGTTGCCTCTTGAGACTATAAAAAAAATAACAGAAGGAAAGGATGTTTTAGCAAAAGAAGAACTTCATAAAAGTCTTATAAGTTTAGGAATAAATAACATATTGATACCTGAAAAAAATGGAGGGCTTGGTTTGGATTTGCTTTTTGCAACTGCCGTAAGTCAAAGTCTTGGTGAGGGAATTGCTACACTCCCCTTCTTGGGTCCATATATCGTTGCTCCAACTGCAATTAAGTATGGAGCTAGTGATAACCAAAAAGAAAAGCTATACAGCAAAATGTCACAAAATTTAATGAATTTTGGAATTGGATTTTCAGAATATTTTGGTTCTAGAGATTCAAGCGGTTTAAACATTTCAGATAAAAAAGTTACTGGGAAGACATTATTTGTTCTTGATGTTGATTTTGCTACACATGTAATGGTTTCTGATGAAGGTGGCCAAATTGGAATAGTCTCCTTAGATTCAGATGGTATCGAAATGATTGATCTTATCACTGTTGATAAAACGAGAACATTTACAGAAATGCATTTTGTAGATACACCAATAGAAGTATTAGATAAAACTAAATCATCATCTATGGCTGTTGAAATGGCTTTAGATGCAGGAAGAATTATCACTGCTGCTGATTCATTAGGAGCCTCACAAGCTATGATTAATAAAGCTGTAGAATACTCTAAAGAAAGGAAGCAATTTAATAGAGTTATCGGGTCTTTTCAAGCTGTAAAACATATGTGTGCAGAAATGGCAGCAGAGCTCGAACCTTGTTATTCGCTCGTATGGCATGCAGCGCATAGTTTTGATAATTCAAGTGAAGATTCTAGATTGATGGCATGCTTAGCTAAATCTCATGTGGCAGAAGTTTCAAAAATGGTTTCAAAAAAAGCTACCGAAGTCCATGGAGGTATGGGTTTTACAGATTTGCTTGGTCTACATTTCTGGTTCAAAAGAATTGGTCTTAATAGACATATCCTTGGATCGCCAGAAATAATTAGAGAAGAAGCAGCCAAGGTTCAAGGACTATAAAATTATGAACTACCTTTATTTTTTTATATTTGTTTTTGCAATTAATAATATTGCAGAAGATTATGAGACGATTGAGTTAAGTCAAACTAAAAAAGATTTAAGCAAAGAAGTATATTCAAAACTCGAGAATGGTCATTTTATAAAAGAGAATGACAAAAAATATTTTAATGAAAGGTATGTTCAAGCAATATTTGAAAAGCTTGATAAAAATAAAAACTATTTTACTAATAAAGAAGTAAATAAATATGTAATGCAATCAAGAGTCTATAATGAATATGATTTTGATATTGAGCTTGCGTATGAGTTGATAAATTTATACTTTGCTAGAATGATAGATTTCTCAGAATTCCAAATTCAATTACTAAAAAATGATGTTTTCGATTTCAATAAAGATGAATATCTAGACATTTTTTATGATGACAATAAATGGGCAACAACATATAACCAACTTGAAGAATTATGGCGGTTGGACACTAAGAATGACTTATTAGTTGCAAAAATTTCTGACTCTGCAAGCTCTAATCCTAATGATGATCTAATAAAGAGATATAAAAATAGAATAAGGCGAATCAATCAACAAAAAGAAGAAGATATTTTTTCAATAGCTATAAATATTTTAAGTAATCAATTTGATCCTCATTCATCATACCTATCACCAAGATCTGCTGAAGATTTTGATTTAAATATGAGCCTAAAATTAAATGGTATAGGTGCGTTATTGGGCGTTGAAGATGACTATACGAAAATTATTAGTCTGGTGCCTGGTGGTCCGGCTGAAAAGTCCGGAAAAGTTAAGCCTGAAGATAGGATTACAAGGATAAGACAAGAAGGTTCCAAAGAGTTTGAAGATGTAGTTGGCTGGAGGATAGATGAAGTTGTTGATTTAATTCGAGGTGAGGCAGGAACTGAAGTTGAAATTGAATTTATTTCATTTAATTCTGAAACTGACTCAAATAAATCAATAATACTAAAAAGAGAGGAAATAAAATTAGAAGATAGAGCTGCGAAGTCAAAAATTATTGAAATAAATACCAATAAGATTGGAATCATAGACCTTCCCTCTTTTTATATAGATTTTGATGAATATCAAAAGAAAAACAAGGATTACAGAAGCAGTAGTAAAGATATAAAAGTTATTCTTGAAGATTTCAATTCATCTGAGGTTGATGCAGTGATACTTGATTTAAGAAATAATGGAGGTGGGGCTTTAATTGAAGCTAATAAAATTATTAGTCTTTTTGTTTCATCAGGTCCTACTGTTCAAGTTAAACAAAGGAGAGGTTATATTCAACCATATGGTGATTCAAGAGCTAATCAGGTTTGGAAAAAACCACTAATTATATTGGTTAATAGATATTCTGCTTCAGCATCAGAAATTGTTGCAGGTGCAATTCAAGATTATCGAAGAGGTATTGTCGTAGGGCATAGAACATTCGGCAAAGGCACTGTTCAAAGTCTAGAAAATCTTTCTGAAGGACAAATAAAAATCACAGAATCAAAATACTATAGGGTAAGCGGTAATAGTACCCAAAATAAAGGTGTTGTCCCAGATATTGAATTGCCCAGTACCTGGGATATTAATACTGTTGGTGAAAGCTCATACCCCACCTCCTTGCCATGGGATGTTATAAGACCATATAGACATAAAAAGTTCAAAATAGACAATGAATTGATTGATAGGGTTATTAGTCAATTTGAGTTTAGATTAAGTGAAGAGCCAAACCTTAATTACCTTAAAAAGATTAGAGCTAGGTACGATCTGAATAAGAACAAAAAAATCTTAAGTTTAAATATTGAAAACAGAGAGATGCAAAAAGAGCTTAGAAAAAATTGGCTCTTGAAGATTGAAAATGAGAGAAGGCTTGCATTAGGGCAAGATATTTTTATGTCTTATGAAAAGTTAGAAGAATTTAATGAGAGTGAAGAAGATATCAATGGTAACTCAATTAATCTTGAAAATGATTATCAGTTAATAGAATCAACAAATATTATGAATGATTTCTTAAACTTAAGTAAAAAAACTATGCTATCTTCTATTGAATAAATATGAAAATAGTATCTTTTAACATAAATAGCATTCGGGCAAGGCCTCACCAAATTGAGCACTTAAGAGACACAATTGATCCAGATATTATTGGACTACAAGAGACCAAAGTAAATGATCCAGATTTTCCAGTTGAAATAATCAACGAAATTGGATACCACGTCGAGTACTGGGGTCAAAAAGGGCATTATGGTGTTGCAATTCTCAGCAAGACCGAGCCATTAAATACTGTTAAAGGTTTTCTTAATGATACTGAAGAGGATCAAAAGAGATTTATTCAATCAAGTTTTCGTTTTGGAAATGAAGAATTAATAGTTATGAATGGTTATTTCCCCCAAGGTGAGAACATTGGTCATGAAACAAAATTTCCTAAGAAAGTTAAGTACTATAAAGATCTAAGAGAACATATTATTGATCTTAAAAAAAATTACTCTAATTTAATTGTGATGGGAGATTTTAATGTCTCTCCAGAAGATATAGATATTGGAATAGGTGAAAATAATGCAAAAACATGGCTTCGAGAAGGGAAAACATCTTTTCAACCCCAAGAAAGAGAAATGTGGAATAGTATAAAAGATTTAGGATTTGTTGATACTTGGAGAATCATACATCCGGAAGATTCAGCAACCTATTCTTGGTTTGATTATAGATCAAGAATGTTTGACCAAAACCCAAAAAGAGGATTAAGAATAGATCACATTATGTTGTCAGAAAATCTTAAAGATTCTATAAATGACGTTGGTATTGATCACGATGCTCGCGCAATGGAAAAACCATCTGATCACTGCCCTATATGGCTAGATCTGAATGAATGAAATAGTATTTAAAACTCCATCAAGTGAAAGAGAGTATAAAGAGTACGATTTATTTAGATGGGAAATTCTTAGAAAACCAATTGGAAAAAATATAACTTCTTTGAAAGATGAGTTTGAAGAATTAGCATTTCATTTAATTGGTATTAAGGATAAAAAAATTATTGCTTGCGGAAGACTTCATTTTAACTGCAAGGACGAAGCTCAAATTAGATATATGGCTGTGGCAGAAAATCTTCAAGGCACTGGAATTGGAAAAAAAATTCTGGATTTGCTTGAAAAAAATGCTAAAGAAAATAATGCAAAGAGAGTAATCCTTAATGCTAGAGATCATGTTATAGATTTTTATAGAATCTCGGGTTACAAAACAGTAAAGAAATATAATGGTTCCGATACTGGCATTCCTCATACCACAATGAAAAAAAATATATCTACCTTCTCAATCTAAAAAAATCTATTAACAGCTTAGAGCTTTCTTCTTTCAATAAGCCATGTTGATATGTAGGATTATGATTAAGTTCTTTTTTATCTAAAAAATTATCTATTGATATTATGCTTCCAGTTTTTGGTTCTGATGCAGCAAAAATTATAGAACTCAGTCTTGCATCTACTGCGGCTTTAGAACACATATGACAAGGCTCCAATGTTACATACATAGAGCAATCTTTAAGCCTATAGTTTTTAATTTTTTTTGATGCCTCTCTTATTGCATTTATTTCTGCGTGTGAGGTAACATCATTATCAGAAATTACTTTGTTCTTGCCCTCGCCTATTATCTTTTCGTCTCGAACTACAACAGCACCGACCGGAACTTCTCCATCTTCAAAACTTTCTTTAGCTAATTCAATAGCTCTTTTCATAAAAAGCTTATCCTTAGATGAAAACATTTTTAATACAAGCTTATTTCTTTGACTTCAAGGTCGACATCAAAATCTCTTCCATATCCAGCAAAGCTGATATCTCTTATGTTGTTAGGGCGGAGTTTTGCAGATACTCCTGATTTTTTTTCAAAATCAGAAAAGTTAATTTCGAACAACTTCCACTCAGCATCTACATCAAAAGCTGAACTATGATAGGCCCATGGTGGCATCCTTAACCCTTGCATGGTTACATGAACTTCATACGTTTCATTATTGCCTCTTGCCATAAAACGAATGCCCTTAACCTCTTTGTCAATATTAGTTGGCCTGTGAGCCATTCGAACAAATCCACCATTATTTACTGTGGTTACATAACCACTAAGTCTAAAAACTCCATCATCGACATCTACCTCTAATTCTGATTTCCCACCCATTACTTGATCAGTAACAACATACCAATTTGATGGGTTATTTGAAATATCAGAAATAGCACTCATGGGTATAATAAGGAATAAAAGTAATAGTTTATATTTTATATACATCTTTAATCTAAGTGGGTATCTTTATCAGCCTTAAACCAAGGCATAGAAACGACTTTTGAGAGCAAGTCTCCTAAAGGTGTTGCAACTGAAACTTCAGTGCCTTCATTAGAATAATCAATATCAATGATGCCTATTCCTATATTCTTTTTTAACCTTGGTGAAAAAAAGGCTCTTGACACTCTGCCAACTTTTTTTTCACCACTATGAATTTCCCAAAAGTTTTCAGGAGCTTTATTTATTGGGTCTCCCTCTAACTCTATTCCAATAAGCTTCTCTGACAAGCCCTCTTCTTTAATTTTCTTTAAAGCATCTTTGCCTATAAAATCAATTTCCTGATCTAAATTTACTAATCTATCCAAACCTATCGTATAAGGATTATGCTCTCTTCCAAAATCACTTCCATAAGATAATAAACCACCTTCTATAGTCCTTATTACATTAGGAGCGATTACTCTCCCATTAAATTCTTTTGCAGCGTCATGAACAAGTTCAAAAAGTTTATTTCCGAGTTTTCTATCTTGAAGATATAATTCATAACTCAACTCACCACTCCAACCCGTTCTTGCAATAACCATTGGAATTCCTTCTAAAGAAGTTTTTCTTGCTTTGTAATAACCCAGGTCATCATGCTCTCCACTAAAGATTTTTTGAATCAATTTGCCTGATTTTGGACCACTGATTTGCAAAGGAGATACGTCTGGTTCATGGATAGATACATCCATACCTGAATTAATTGCTAAGCCTTGCAGCCAAAGAATCACATCGCCATCTCCTGGCGATATCCAAAATTTGTTATCTTCAAGTCTTATAAGACAAGCATCATTAATTAATCCTCCATCCATGTCAGTCAAAATAATATACTTGCAAGATCCAATTTCGCATTTTTCTAGATTTCTCGGTTGAATATAGCAAACAAAATCATATGCATCTGGTCCATTTATTTCGATTTGTCTCTCGGCTGCAAAATCACCAAAAGTGACATCATTAATTAAACTTTGGTATTCTTTTTCTGGTCCAGAAAAGCCGGTTGGTAAATACATCTTATTATAGACAGTAAAGCCAGTGACTCCATACTTTAAATTTGATTCATAATATGGAGATTTTCTTATGCGTGCACCAATTCCAATAAGCAATGGTAATTTTGATTCTGACATACTTTCCTTAGTTAAATAAGTGGTATTTTAATCTTAAAATATCAAATGAGTAAATGCATTATTTCGTTATTTAGATTATTATTTATAGAACGTTTCATGGGGTAGAAGATGGGGAAAAAAAGATTTTTTGATGATAGGTTGAAATACCTATCTTTCATTCAAAATACAAGCGAAAAAAAAGCAATTTCGTTAAAACTTTATCCACATATTGCAGGGTTGTCTCAAAACAAATCTTATTTAAGAATCCTTGATGCCGGAACAGGAGATGGAACTATAAAATCCAATGTTATCAAAAGTTTTCATAGGTACCATCCATACACCTCTCTATTGATAACTGGTAAAGAAATTAGTTATGAGGACTTAAAAAATACTTTAGAAAAGATGCCTGATAGGTTTGTTGAGCACCCCAACCTAATGGTCACTATGACAAATGTTAAATTTGCTGAATTAGGCCTAATTGAAAATGCATCAAAAATAAAAAATAAAAAAGTTAAAGAATTTAATTTGATTCTCAAGAGTGATAATTCATTTGATTTTCATTCTCAAATTACTGGAAATACACTTGGTAATTTTATTAAAAAGAATTGGGGTATAGAGATCGATAGCAAAAGCAGAACATCCTATTCAAACCCTTGCATAATTCGGGTTTATAGAGAAGATAATGAAAAACATCTTAAGCAATTTATAAAAAACGACTATAAAAATAATAATTATGATCTCATTATTGCCTCGCAAGCATATAGGGCTGCATCTTCTGTAGGTTTAAAAGTTAATAATGTAATAGGCCCTTTAATGCGCTTATTAAATAAATCTGGAAAACTTCTTGTCACTCACTCATCTGGAGGAGAATCAATCCAGAAGATTCTTAAAATGGCATTTAAAGACAAAGAGGCCTTTCCTAATACCGCTAAAGATATCATTGACTATCTAAAAGATAATCCAATAGGAGAAAATAATAAATACACTTATGCAAAACCATTAAGCTACTTTTTTAATTTTAAAAAAGCACCCGATCAAATTGTGACAGAGTTATTTGGACACAACACTGATGCAAAATGGGCAAATATTGTATACGTTGGTCAAATTCCAGACAAGGACATACAGGCTCTCGAAAAAAATACCAGACTGCATAATAAAGTCAGGAGAGCAATTGAAAATGCTGGTGAAATTCAATTTAAAAACGAAATTTTTAGCATTAAAAAAATAAGATAATGAAAATATTGATAATGGGTCTTCCTGGAAGTGGCAAAACATATCTAGCAAAAAGAATGCAGCCCCTTCTTAATGCTGCCTGGTATAACGCTGATATTGTAAGAGAGATGGCTAATGACTGGGATTTTTCACCTCAAGGAAGAATTAGACAAAGTTTACGAATGAAAAATTTAGCTGATTTTGAAAAGAAACATGGAAGAATTGTGATTTGTGATTTTGTTTGCCCTACCAAGGAAACAAAAGAAAATTTTGATCCTGATATAACAATATGGATGAATACAATTCAATCAGGCAGGTATGAAGATACAAATAAAATGTTTGAGGAACCCATAGATGTAGATTATAGAATTACTGAAATGAATGATGAAAATCACGAAATATTGGCAAAAGAGATTTTAAAAAATGTTTGATTGGAAGAAGCCCACAGTTCAAATGCTAGGAAGATGGCAGCCTTGGCATAAAGGGCATCAAGAATTATTTAAAAGATGTATTGCTAAAACTGGTCAAGTAATAATACAGGTTAGAGATGTAATGGGTGCATCAGGTGGTATGGGACAAGATGATAATCCATTTTCATGGGAAGATATTTGTAGTGATATTGAAGAGAATTTAAAGGAAGATGGTTTTAAAAGAGGACTAGATTACGAAATAATGTTGGTGCCGAATATTACAAATATAACCTATG
>MDTB01192866.1_pt1 | contig 37822 bp, 29 predicted proteins | sample 811161 | NCBI WGS metagenome assembly MDTB01 (sample SAMN05326650, study PRJNA326480) | marine metagenome | isolation source: seawater | place: Mediterranean Sea | collected 2009 | reverse complement strand
TTCAAAATAATAGGCTGTCAAGGTTGACAAACAAACCCAACGATAGGTTGTTGTCAAAGGAAAAGCAGGAAATAGGAAACAACGATGCGTGCAATTGTTTTTGGTATTCAATTGGTTCCACTTAAATTTTTTTAATGGTTTCGGAGTAATAGCAAATATATAGGGATGCTGTCGCCGATGTTTAGTGGCGACCATTTAATGTAACTGATGTTATGCTGAACAGAAAAATATTCCGTTCTCGAATAAACTCATCAAATCAGCCTACATGTGTCGTGATATTAAAAGAAGAGCCGGGCTTTATCCTTTGATGCCCAAGCTTCCAGCACCATACCCAATAGCAAACTTAAATCTTGCTAACCAGACAGCAATCTTAGGAAAAGAAGAGGGTTTGGTAGAATCTTATACAAAAGCGACTTACCGAAGATGGTCCGAGGAAGGTGATCCCGGTGGAGAGGAACCCAATGTGTCAGGCGATCTTGCTGAAATAGGACAAGACGCTGATCGAGTTTTGAACTTAGCAAATGCATCCCGGATTGTAGAAGCCATTAATGAAGAAACCTTTAAGGCTAATTCCTTGGGCGTTTTGGAGTCACCTAGTTTCATGGTGTAGGATGATGTCTTTTGAGGAGATGCTTGTTTGGAAGATGCCATATCCTGGGCAAAAAAATCGCTAAGGCCTGACTAAATTTTAATTTGCTAGATCAAAGTTTGTTTTTCAACCGAAGGTAAAAGTATAGTTTGAGTTTGTTTTAAAATCAAAACACGATAGTTGAATAGTTATGCCTGAAGTAAATTGCTTTAAATTAATTTTGTTAGAAAAGTTGAAGCAAATGTTGTCAAATATTGCTTTTTCCAGAATGTAAAAAGGAAAATAAGAAGCTTTTTTAAAAAAAATTGTGTAAACTTGATTAAAATTGTCAGAAAAAACTTGATAAAAATAGTCGGGATTGATAATTGGTTTTGTGTCGTTAATACGGTCCAAAATATCATAATAATTAGAGGTCAAATTATGACTAAAAAATCATCCATTAGATTGCTGGTTTGTGCAAAGTTGGCACTTCTAAGCTCAGTAGCGTTTATTTCCACCGCACACGCAGAGGGGCATGCCGCTGCCACGTATGGTCCTTTCCCTGTAACATTAAAGGGATACGATGGCAGTAAGACAAACTCAGTTTCCTACACCGGTCAAATTGCAAGACATGTTTTGCATGATAGCCTCAAAAAGCTGGCGGGCAAAGGTGATGGCGGTGGTAATGCTGCTTCACTTGAAGCCGAAATGATGGCGTATTTCGGTGGTTCAGACAAGAATAAAGCAATAATCGCGCCAGCTGATAAGGACGGTTTTGAAATCAAGCAGGAAACCTTAAATGAGATTTCTTCTGGTAAAAACTTATCAGGAAAAACTTATAAAGGCGTCATAAATGGTTGGCCGGGAATGATGACGGGTCCTGAAGTAATAGCCTCTATGATTAAGCATGCTGCACAGACAGATGGTGGTTTTGATCCAACCACAGGATATAACTATCCTCAGTTAATTTCAAAGTTCACGATGGGTGCCGTATCTTACAATCAAGCAGTTAACAATTATCTCGCTGGAAAACTGGAGGCAGATAGCAAGCCAAATAGTAAGCCATATAAAGATGGTAAGCACTATACTGGCAAAGAACATAGCTGGGATGAGGCGTTTGGCTATTGGGGAGCAGCGGCGCACTCTTTAGGACTGACTGCGAAACAAAATTACGATATTGCCAAGATGAAAGATGTAGCCGCCGCTGATGCCAATGGTGACGGCATGGTTGATCTAAAATCTGAATATAATTTTGGACACGCCTACTACGCTTCCGCTTTTGATAAATCTGGCAAAACTGATTACTTCAACACAATAACACAGGCTTTTATTGATGGTCGTATGGTAATTACAGATGCAGCGGGTGAAAACCTTACTGACGCAGCAAGATCCGAGCTTAAGGCACTTGCAGCAGTAATCGGTGAAAACTGGGAGAAAGTAATTGCAGAAGCAGTGTTCAAGTATGCTGGTAGTGTATACAAAGATATTGGCGCGCTAAAATCTGAAATGGATTCGGGTGCAGACACTTCAAAGACATTTGCAAAGTATGGTAAGCACTGGGGTGAGCTTAAAGGCTTTGCTCTTGCCTTACAGACTGGAAAACGCAATTTGGGTGAAACCGCGGTCAGACTTAATCGTCTTACAGGTTTTGGACCAGTCCTAATGAATGCGTCGCAAGTCACTGGAATGGATCCAGATGGCCATTACACGAAAGATGAAGCCATAAGTTGGGGCGAGTATCAGATGCACATGCTGAAAATTCAAAAGCTTATGGTTAAAGAATTTAAAGTAGTTGCTCAGGTCAATGACCAACTCGAAAATTTGTCTGCACTAGCAGATAAACTTGGAGATTCAAATAGTGCTGAAAATGACTAGTTGAAATTAGTGAGCTATTTTATTAACAGGGCGGGTTTAAATAGCCTGCCCTAATTATTTTAAAGGCTGAGATTGTGTATTATGAACTTCTTGAAAATTTCTGGGGTAACTTTCTGGATCCCAAAAAGAGAATTTTCGCTGGATATTTGCTTAGTGCCATTTTAATTGCGTTTCTGTGGCTTGTTTTCCGGTGAAATTTGTCCGGACGGGAGGCTGTGGTTAAGATTTTTGATAGAACGGTTCTATTTTCAAGATCATCTTTCGCAGATATAAAAGTATTCTTTATAAATAGAGTGTTCACTTTTTTCATTTCACCATTGCTTATTACACAGCTTGTCATCGCGACTGCGATATTCAATTTATTGATTTCGCTCGAATGGAGTGTATCGAATTTCGGGGACATAGTTCCAACGCCGCTTGTCATAGCTTCGTTTACGATGTTTGTTTTCATATTAGATGACCTTACGAAGTATATTGTACATCGTTGGATGCACAAACTTCCGTTTCTTTGGGCGTTACACAAAACCCATCATTCGGCACAGCATCTTACCCCAATGACTATTTTTCGCACTCATCCGCTTGAAGGGGTTGTATTTTCTATGAGAAGCGCTTTTGTCCAAGGTGTTTCGATATCGGTCTTTTTTTATATATTTGGCAACAAAGTGGATCTTGCGACTATTTTAGGGGTAAACATATTTGTATTTATTTTCAACGCACTGGGCTCAAATCTAAGGCACTCTCACATTGGAATACGATACTGGAACTGGCTAGAGTATATACTGATTTCTCCGGCGCAGCATCATCTTCATCACTCAGTAGCATCAGAACATTATGATAAAAATTTTGGCGCAACTCTTGCCATATGGGATTGGATCTTTGGTTCGCTACATCATTCGGTAGAGTCCGAAACACTATCACTAGGCGTTGATGACAAATCGGACAGAGACCCCAATAGTCTAAGTGATCTCTACATAAAACCTTTGGCCACATGCTTTAGTGAGCTTGTCAAGTATCCAATAGTTATCACAAATTATTTTGCTCGAAAACTATCTAAATTCCGTTCCTGCGCTTTAGATGATTCCGTAAGCATAAAAACAACAAATCAATCTACACGCCACTAGGAGATTTTTGAAATTTTTAAATATATCTCTAATGAACGATCTTGACAGAACCGACACTTAGAAGGTACTGAATGTATAAATCTGACTATAATAGTCGGAAATAAATAGCCAGCCCATTTAAGCCGGGCAGCCAATGTATCTAAGGCCACGGGATTCATAGATGTCACTTCTTACACAAAACAAAATTGAAGTTCGAAGTACGGTTTTGGACATGAAAGAAATCCTCGCAAGCAAAATACTATTTCAAAGGGTTTCTTTAGAGCGGTTAATCGATTCTTTTAGCCAATACGATGGGATATCGAATGCATATGAGTACACTAAAAACTATTGACGAAGATAAAATTGACACGCCACCTTTTTATGATGCGAATGATATAACTAAAGGCGGAAAGCTTGCCCATATTGTGCTAGATAAACAAGTTTATACTTTGCGCATAACGCGTGCGGGAAAGTTAATTCTGACCAAGTAATCCGCTATGGTAGAGACACTTTATAGTCTTAGTGATCAGTCAATCGAACGTTAAGCAGACTAAGATGAAACTGAGTTGAGACCAATTCTTTTGATAAGCGAGTTAGCAAACGGTTCTGATACGATATACCTTCGCTACTGGGACCGGATTTGCTCCTTAAAACTTCTGGAGGAGGGTGTATTGGAGTTGAAATTGTGAATGCTGAGAATGCAGGCGCTAGGCCGGCTGGTTACCTAAAAGACTTAGATGCAGTGCAGGCTAGTGGGTACTCTACCTGAGGAAGTGGGACAACGGAGAGGATTCGAGAAAATAAACCGAACACAATTGTAGCAGTTATTTCGGCAATTTCAAAGGTACACAGATTGCAGATAATTTTCATACCCTGTGTGAATGTTTTGCTCTATACGCACGGCGTCCATTGGTTCATCACCATATCCAGTGTTCTTGCCTGGGGGCAGATGAAGCTTGTTTTGCAAATTTCATAGGATGCTCAGAAAGTGGTAATCGTGAAGAAGCCATGCTTCTGGCAGCTACACTTGTTAGACCCGACACAGTTCCATTATTGATAGATCTAGCTCAAAATTTTGCGTTGGCTTTAAAGAAAATGGCGCTGTTGAAAAATAATTTTAAGGCACGCAACCTCAGAATACACTAATTAAATTTAGAAATATCAGTGACTAAGTGTAGTGGGAAGTTTGCTTTCCTATCTTGCTTATGGAAAGAGTGATCAGTTTGCTACGTACAATAATTGAACCAAGCTTTAGGTTATGGGCTTCGGCTTAAACTAACTATGATGGAAAATCGAAAAACACTCATCTTGGGATAAGCGGACACATTACGATCTCCAAATGGTCTTTTGTTGGAAAGTGATATTTCGATAGGAATTTATTCTAAACGAATTTTAACAGGGCTATTGGCCTTAATCTACCTTAAACCTTTAAGCAGCAAAGATTAGATCATTACTGAGCAAAAATCCAAATTTTTTTCAATTTAATATCCGCATCTCTCGGATCTCAGTTTGTGACGAAATTAGCGTCAAATTTTTCTGCATTGAATTTACTAGTTCTGTCTACAACATTATACCCCTGCCTGTCATCGCTCAGGTCGCTATTCTTGGGAAAAGCCTTCACTGAATATAGCTTATCAAAGCCTAAGCCTGCAAAAATTGAGGAGTTGATTGCGGCATTGTCTTGTCGGCCTTTGAGGATAACATCTGTAAAAGAGTGTGTATCATCATTGAAGTTATTCTCTACGAGTTCAACGATCCCCGTGTGAGATATTCCAATACTTACGCTTTCGCCAAGGCGTGGAACTATGTCTGAAAAAACTTTGGCAACGATTGATAATTCCGCGTTCTCGTAAGAAATTTGCTGTCTGATGAAAATTTTTGCCATAAGAGTCTCCCTATTATTAAAACCTCTCCTATTGATGCAAAGACAGATCGACAAGAAGGGCTTCATTCGTGCCCATACAGACAATCAGTCTACGGCACAATACACTTACGTATTGGAAACTGCGGGCAAATGGAACAAATTTACGCGTACCTCGGTTACGGTCATATCCAAATATTACTGCTCATTTTATCCCAAATATATTTTTTTGGGTTACTAGGTTAGGATTATCATCAATCGTTTAGAAGGAATTCTCTTTCAATATAAAGAATGGTTTTTGCAAGTTAGTAACGTCTGAGTAGAGTGAATTTTCAAAAAAAGATTCTATCTAATCCTGTAAAAGAATGGCAGTGTATTTTTTTCTAGCCATAAACCTGATTTGGATTTGGGAAACACAATATCTTCACGTGGCTTAGATTTCCCCATTTTAGTTTCTAAGCTTAGTGATCATCATGTTCAACAAGGGTACTTAACCATAAAAAGTGCAAAAGTGATGGGTAACGTCTTTTATATACCCGCAGTTGACATTAGGTTCAACGTGCGTTCCTAATGCAGCTGTCGCATTTTGTTTGGTTTTTACAGTCTGGCCATTTGAGTATAAGTGGCAAATGCTAAAAGATCTTTAAACATATACGCAAAAAAGGCAAAATAGAAATGATGCTCAGGGCAAACTGGTCCTATCCTACAGCCATAAGTTTTGGTGCAGGGCGCATTAGTGAACTATCTGACGCGTGCCTCACAGTTGGAATTAAAAAACCACTCCTGGTAACAGACCGGGGCTTGGCAGACTTACCCATCACGGAACGCGCTATGGATCTCCTAAGAAGCGCGGGTTTAAATCCAGTTATTTTTTCTGAAGTTGATCCCAATCCAAATGACGTTAACTTGGATGCTGGACTGACTATGTATCGTGAAGGTGCGCACGATGGAGTAATTGCTTTTGGTGGTGGGTCTGGCTTGGACCTTGCGAAAATGGTGGCATTTATGGCACATCAAACGCGACCCGTATGGGACTTTGAGGACGTTGAGGATTGGTGGCTCAGAGCAGATGCAAAGACTATTGCACCAATTGTCGCTGTTCCAACAACCGCTGGAACTGGTTCCGAAGTTGGGCGCGCCAGTGTAATTACAAATTCAAAAGCCCATCAGAAAAAAATCATTTACCATCCCAAGGTTCTGCCAAGCGTTGTTATTTGTGATCCGGAACTAACTGTTGGGATGCCGAAATTTATCACTGCCGGTACCGGACTCGATGCCTTTGCTCATTGCGTTGAAGCCTTTAGTTCGCCGCATTACCACCCTATGGGCCAAGGAATTGCCATCGAAGGCATGAAGCTTGTTATTGAAAACCTACCAAAGGCGTATGAAAATCCAGGTGATCTTGAGGCGCGTTCCAATATGATGTCTGCTGCATTGATGGGGGCTACCGCTTTTCAAAAAGGTTTGGGGGCGATTCATGCTTTGAGTCATCCGATTGGAGCTCACTTTAATACACATCATGGGACAACGAATGCTCTTCTCATGCCAGCTGTCTTGCAGCTAAATGCTCCAGTGATAAAAGAGCGCTTTGATCAGGTGGTTGGATATCTTGGCTTATCTGGTGGTTTTGTGGGATTTTGTGAATTTGTCGATAGTTTTAACGAGTCCTTTGCCATTCCTAAAACGTTATCAGCCCTTGGCATTTCAGCGCCTGACATTGAAACTTTGGTTGGAGGAGCACTGAGTGATCCCAGCTGTGGTGGAAACCCAGTGCCATTGACCGTAGAAAACCTTCGTCCCATTTTGGAAAGCGTTGCCTAACGTCCCGCTTTTTTCTAGATGGCAACGGTATTTTAAAACTTCTGAAAGCACGGATTACAAATCGTATTAATGCTAGTAAAGTTCGTAGATTTCTATGCTTTGAACGGTTGAGATAGTCTAGGGTATTTATCTTTGTATTATGCCAATCTTAAATTTTTTACACAATTTTCGCCGGGCAAGGTTGATTTGAAAGGCCAGTATCACTTTAAGCCATACCTTTTACCAAGTCGAAAGAGAATCTTAGATCGTGATGTATCAATTTTCATTTATTAAAGGGTCTTGGAAAGTCCCTGCGTTTTAAATTGTATTTAAAGCAATAATAAGCCTGCGGAGATTAGTGGTGCAAGAAATTAACAGTTATGTAGCTTGTCATCGTCTTCGATCACTTGAATTTCTTTTTCAGACTTTGATTTTATTTAGTTGTCTCTTATTTGTTTCTTAGGATGAGGGGCGCAAAATTATGACAGATCAAAGCGTACAAGATTATGTCGGAAGAACGATGATTGAACGAGGATGCATTAGCGCACAGCGGTGTGCTGAAATATCCGCTACTTTTGGTTGGCAAGAAAAGTTGATTGACGGGGCGGTTCTACCGCAACTTTCGCACTGGTGTGCGTTTTCGCCAGTTGTTGCTACAAATGATTTGGGTGTCGATGGACACCCTGATAAAGGGATATTTCTTCCCGATCTCGGGCTTGAAAGGCGGATGTGGGCGAGCGGAAAACTTGAGTTTTTCAAGCCCCTTCATGTTGAAGAAAAACTTAATAGACATATTGTCATTGAAAAAGTTGACATAAAGGAAGGCTCATCGGGACGAATGGCATTTGTTACGGTTTCTCATGAGGTATCAGGCGAAGGTGGGTTAGCAATCAGAGAGTCTCAGAGTATCGTTTATCTTTCGATGCCGAAAAGTTTTCAGCCGCCTGTGAAGCGACCTATGCCGAGGAACTTAGCCTTTGAACATCTCTTCGCTATGCCGAGTACGCGTCTTTTTAGGTTTTCAGCCATTACATTTAATGCGCACCGAATACACTTTGATTTACCCTATGCGATGGATGTGGAGAAATATCCGGGCCTTATTGTTCATGGACCAATGCAAGCAATGCTACTGGCGAAGGCGGCAACTGAACATGCGAAGATGCCGCTAAGTCAATTTCAGTTCCGCGGAGTCCATCCTTGCTTCCAATTTGATGATCTTGCTATTTGCGCCGAAACACAAAGCGAGGACGGCCGGTTGAACATGTTTGCCGGTGTTCCTAGAGGGCATCAAACAATGCAGGCGCATGCAAGCTGGTAGAAGAGAGGGTATTTATGAGTATGATTTTGAAAGGTATGCGTGTCGTAGAGAGTTCAGCTTTTGTAGCTGTCCCTTTGGCCGGTATGACTCTTGCTCAAATGGGAGCGGATGTTATACGCTTCGACCGGCTTGAAGGTGGGTTGGATGTAAAACGTTGGCCCGTATCGGAAGAGGGCAAAAGTCATTTTTGGTCTGGAATGAACAAGGGTAAGCGCTCAATTGCGGTCGACATGCGCAGTGAAGAAGGTAAGGAACTGATCACCCGCATAATCACCGCTCCGGGTGAGGATTCGGGCATGTTCATCTCTAACTTGAGAGTGCGCGGTTGGCTGGACTATGAAACGTTAACGAAATATCGCGAAGATCTAATAATGGTAACCTTGACAGGCGACCGCGCTGGCAGACCAGCGGTCGACTATACGGTCAATCCTTCTCTTGGAATTCCCCATATAACCGGCCCAAAGGGTCATCCAGATCCCGTAGCGAGTGCGCTACCTGCCTGGGATCTGATTGCCGGGAATATGGTGGTATCAGCGCTTCTAGCTGCTGAGCGAAGGCGTTTCCGTTATGGACTTGGTGATGATGTTGAACTAGCGCTTAAAGATGTTGCAGCAGCAATGATTGGTCATTTGGGTATGATTGGTGAGGCTGCGACCGCTCTAACACAGCGAAGCAAGTCCGGAAACGACCTTTATGGCGCCTATGGCCATGATTTCGTTTGTGCTGATGGTCAGCGCGTGATGATTATTGGATTGACAGACCGACAATGGAGATTGATCTTACAAGTCACAGGAAGTGCAAAAGCGATGTCCCTGTTAGAAGAAAAAACTGGCCTTTCACTCAAAGACGAGGCCAATCGTTGGACGCTGCGCGAGCGAATTAGCGAGCTATTGGAACCCTGGTTTGCACAACGTAAGTTGTCGGACTTTGCGAGTGACTTTGATAGAGCAGGGCTGACTTGGTCAGTTTTTCGGTCTTTAGAAGAAGCATTGAAGCATGATAAAGATCTTTCTACTGACAATCCTATGTTTCAAATCATGAATCAGCCGGGCTTAGGTCAATTTCCTGTGCCAGCATCGCCTGTCTCATTCTCTCATGCAGGCAGAAATATAGTAAAAACCGCGCCTAGTTTGGGCGAGCATACCGAAGAAATTTTAAGCGAGATTGTGGGAGCTTCTGACAATGAAATTGCCAAACTCTTTGACCAAGGTATTGTCGCCTAAAGTGCTGTATAAGAATTTTATTAGGAGCAAAAACAGTTAACGGGGTGACCGCTTTGCCAAAATTCTTTGCAAAGTTCTTCTATGCATGTTCAATCTGCGCGCCGTTTCACTAACATTGCGATCACAAAGTTCATAAACCCGTTGAATATGCTCCCACCTAACCCGATCCGCACTCATGGGGTTTTCTGGGGGGGGCGGGCGATCATCAGCTTTTGCCAATAAAGCATTCATGACGTCTGTCGCATCGGCTGGTTTACTCAAATAATCGGTTGCGCCGATTTTTACTGCAGCAACAGCTGTTGCAATTGCGCCATAGCCTGTCAATACAACAACTCGACAACCGGGCTTTTTTATCCGAAGGACTTCAACAATGTCAAGTCCATTGCCATCTTCAAGCCGTAGGTCAATCACCGCATAAGCAGGTGGGCGAGCCGTTGAAATGGCGCGACCTGCAGCTACTGAGCTGGCGGTCTCTACTTCGAAGCCACGTTTTTCCATCGCCTTAGCGAGGCGGCGCAGAAATGGCTCATCATCATCAACGATTAGGAGAGATTTATCAGCACCAATTTCCTCAATTTTGCGTTCTACTACCAAACCGTCACTCCACCTTTGCTTTGCCATACTTAGAAGATAGTGTCGCTGTTTGCCTGGGTCAAACTATGCTCATGATTTTGAAATAAAACAGGCAACCTTTTTTGCAATTGCGCTAGCTGCTTGATCACGTCTGAAAAACTCAACAAAGCCATATTCCGGTAAAACAAGGTAGGTCATCGTTGTATGATCAACCAAGTAAAAATCATCATCTTTGTCATGAGCCTTGAAATAGGTTCGATACGCTTTGCTGGCGGCTTTCACTTGTTCTGGTGATCCAGTTAGGCCAATCATTTTTGGATGGAGCCATTTTGAAAACTCAGCAACTATTTCTGGTGTATCTCTCTTGGGGTCGATAGAAATAAAAATAGGCGTTGCAGCAAAACCCTCATCTGCCAAAAGATCAACTACTTTCGAATTTCGTGCACTGTCAAGCGGACAGACATCGGGGCAAAATGTATAGCCAAAATAAATTAGTGATGCCTCGGTTATAACATCCTGATCTGTCACAGTTTCCCCGTTTTCATTAACTAAAGTGAATGGCCCACCTAGGGTTCCGGAACCAACTGACACCTTGCTACTACGACATGGTGCAAAACGATCGTTGCTTTTTTTTGAAAACGGCCAATATTGGGAACTAACGAGCCAAATCGCTGACAGGAAACCTAAAACAATAACAGTGGCAGTAATGACAATTTTTTTTGACATGGCTTTTCCAGAAGTGCTTGATGTTTACGAACGTAATTACCATCCCGGTAATCGAGAACAAGTTAATTTCCCTTGAGTGAGACGGATGACGGATAATTACATTACCCCCTTCTCAGGACAGAAACGTAGTAGTTGGATTAGATTGCGTACTTTTACTCTTCTGAGATGGATGGCTATCTGTGGGCAACTCAGCGCTATCATTATCGCCATAAAATTTTTCGAACTGCAAATCGAAATATTGTTGTGCCTAGGTACGATTGGAATTTCGGTTGCAACAAATCTAATTTCTGTGGGTCTATTTCCCGGAAACAAGCGGCTCTCAGAAACAGAGAATATGTTCATGATCCTGTTTGATATTCTCCAACTTGGCTTACTACTATATTTAACTGGCGGTCTCCAAAATCCATTCAGCATCTTATTACTCGCTCCTGTGGCAGTATCAGCATCCATTTTGACGCTGCGTTCAACTATTATACTAGGAGGTAGTGCGATACTTATCGCAACGTTGCTATCTCTATACCACATTCCGCTTGTGACGGATAAAGGGCGCCCTCTTAATATTCCCGATATTTTTATTTTTGGAAACTGGATTGCGATTGTGATCGCGTTGCTATTTTTGAGTGTATATTCACGCTGGATTACGAGTGAAATGAATTCCATGGGAGATGCTTTAATTGCGACACAGATGGCTCTGAGCCGTGAGCAGAAACTAACGGATCTCGGTGGTGTCGTTGCCGCTGCTGCCCATGAGTTGGGTACACCGCTGGCCACAATAAAGTTGACCAGCAGTGAGCTAATGGAAGAATTACAAGACAAACCGGAGTTCTATGAAGATGCACGCTTAATTAGAGAGCAGGCAGACCGTTGTCGCGATATTTTGCGTTCTATGGGTCGCAGCGGGAAGAGCGACAAACATCTCCGTGTTGCTCCCATTAGTGAAATTGTTCGTGAGGCGGCGGATCCACATCTTAAGAGAGGTATTAAGATAGAAAGTTCTTTTTCCGCCACGGAAGACGCCAATATAAACCAACCAATAGTTTTTCGTCGACCGGAAATCATTCATGGATTGCGAAATATGGTACAAAATGCTGTTGATTTCAGCAGGTCAAAGGTTTTGATAAATGTTGTTTGGTCCACGGAGACATTAACAATCAAAATTTTGGATGATGGCCCTGGCTTCCCGAACCTAATATTATCACGAATCGGTGACCCTTTTATGGGGACTCGAAAGCCCGATGGACAAAGTAATTTGCGGCAGGAATATGAAGGGATGGGTCTTGGCCTTTTCATTGCGAAAACACTTCTTGAGCGAACCGATGCTGAACTTATGTTTTCTAATAGTCGTGATGAAGAGAACAAGGATAAGATTGATGGATACGAGACTGGTGCAATTGTCACTGTAAGTTGGACAAGGCAAGCCATAGAACAGCCTATTGGAGCATTGGGGCAAAATCAAGTTTTAGAGCTTTAGTTATTGTATATTTTGTTACAGACACGTTTCGTAACTTGTTTTGTATTTTTCCCACAAGCTAGCTGGCTCCGGTAATTTTTAATGCAAAAATAATTTACCAGTGAATTTGGCAGACAATTCATTACCGAGTATGGATCTCAAAACCATTGAGGAATTCCATTTCGTTAAAATCTACTTAAGGTAGGCGCCATTATTGGGATAAGTTTTGAAGTAACGTAGAAAAAAATCAAATATTTTAAATTTGATTTGCAACTTAGAGCAATTCTTCAGCTTGGGAATTAATCTGTCACAAATTAATTTGCTATAAGTGTTTTCTTTAGTAAGGGGAAATCCCACGAGCCGACTGCAAACTTGCCTTAAAGGAGTTCAAGAGCGACTTTATACTATGCGCAAATCTGGCTTGTTAAGTTTATTTGAGGCTGTCATGGTAATGATATGGCAGGCATTTTTGAAAAATTTACACTCCGTTCAGAAAAGGAAACTCAGGCATTTGCGATCGCATTTGGCACGCTTTTGAAAAAAGGTGATATCATTCTTTTGAAAGGTAATATTGGGGGAGGAAAAAGTTTTTTTGCTAGAGCATTAATCCGATCTCTTCAAGCCAATCCCGAAAATGTTCCGTCCCCCACATTCACACTGGTGCAAACATATGATACGAAATTAGGAGAAATCTGGCACGCAGATCTTTACAGGTTGAACGTAGCTGAAGAACTTGAAGAGCTTGGCCTTTTCGAAGCATTTAATAACGCGATTTCTTTGGTAGAATGGCCAGAAATTATGGGGTCATCGATACCCTCTCGATTCTTGCAAATTGAATTTTTCACAACCGATCTATTGTGCGCTCGTAATGTAACTCTTAGTTCAAAAAATAGAGATTGGCTAAAACGTATAAAGGAGTTGGATGTCCTTAAAAACTGATCAACAGATTGTTGCATTTCTAGAGGCAAATGGATGGTTAGGGGCAACTAGTGAACTGATTAAACCGGACGCTTCTGCCAGGTGCTATACTCGCCTGCACAAGAATGGTAAAACCATTATCTTGATGGACACACGGCATGTTGTGCGAGAACAAACAGTCCAGTTTTATAAAGTTGCTAAATTATTGCGTGCCCACGGTCTCTCGGCACCAAAGATTTATGCTAAAAACAAGGCATTTAGTTTGTTACTTGTCGAAGATTTTGGCGATGCGCTATTTGCTCGATTGATGGCGCAGCGACCAGAACTAGAGGAGCCGCTTTACAGGTTGGCAATTGATATGCTTTTACGCCTCAGGTCACTTTTGCCTTCGAGAAAAATACCTTTAGCATCAGCGAAAACTTTTAAACAAATGCTTGACCCATTTTTTGAAACATATCTGCTGGATGGCGATGATTCGCAAAACAAAAAGTTGTCAATTTTGGCAAATATTTCAACCTGTTTAGCTGAATTTGATGGCTCTTTAACGACTGTTGCGTTAAGGGATTGTCATTCTGAAAATCTACTTCTTTTATCGGACAGAGAAGGGATCGCGAAAGTTGGCTTGCTTGATTTTCAAGATGCATTTCGTTGCCACCCAGCTTACGATCTAGTCTCGCTGTTGCAGGATGCCAGACGGGATTTATCGGAGAATTTGGAGTGCCGGATGATTACTTATTATTTGTCTAGTTCAAAGGATGAGAAAAATCGTTTTATGAGGGCTTATAGATGCTTGGGCTTAGTAAGGAATTTGCGCATTCTAGGCGTGTTTGAAAAATTAATCTGTGATGAAGGGCAATCATTTTATGCTCCATTAATCCCTCGTGTCAAAAGGCATGTTGAAATAACACTCCAGGACCCTTCGCTTAGTCTTCTGCGCGATGATATCTTGGCATATTTTCGAGCTCCTAAGACCTTAGTCGAGAGGTAGAGAAATGGCAGATGATCCAGCACTAATGATTTTTGCGGCCGGATTTGGTAGTCGGATGGGAAAACTGGTTCATGACAAACCAAAACCACTTATTGAGGTGGGAGGATTTCCGCTTTTGGAATATGCCTTGCGCTTAGCCAAAGGAGTTAATCTTTCCTCTATTACAGTTAATGCACATTACAAACATGAAACTCTCCGGACCTATTTACGCAATCGATCTGTGATAGTTCTGTCCGAACTACCGACTATCTTAGAAACTGGTGGCGGACTAAAGGCCGCTTTACCACTGCTCGGCCCAGCTCCTCTGATGACGTTAAATTCGGATGTCATTTGGTTGGGTTGCAATCCACTTGCTCTTTTGCAAAGTGCTTGGAACCCAAAAATAATGGATGCGTTGCTAATGTGTGTGGCTTTAGAAAATACAACAGGACGAAATGGGGGTGGTGATTTCACGCTTAACCACGATGGAACGTTGCAACGGGGTGGGTCATCTATCTATGCGGGAGCTCAGTTTATAAAAACAAATCGTTTGGCCGACATAAGTGAAAAAGCCTTTTCCATTAATATGCTCTGGGACATTTTGTTCGAGTGCAAAAAGGTTTACGGAATTTCATATGATGGGGATTGGTGTGATGTCGGTACGTCAACGGGTATTGCTGCAGCCGAAAGAAAATTAGAGCAAGCCTTTCCGAAACATATAATTCCATGAATTTTTCTGAACAACGTATCTTTGGTATTCCACCTGGTGTTGATTTTCCGCAAGCGCTGGTAAATGGCCTGTGTGCTGAATATGAAAACCAACCGCCACACGCTTTGGCAAAGGTGCACGTGATCTTAAACACCGAAAGAATGCTGCGGCGGGTTCAAAAATTGTTTTGTCAAAAACCAGGCATTTTACACCCACGCTTGCATCTTATTACGAATCTTACCAAATTTTCGGAGGTGCCGATACAAAAGCAGCCCATCACAAAACTCGCTTCTCGATTTGAGCTTATTGATTTGGTAGATAAACTAATCACTGAGCAGCCTGATCTCGCCTCACGATCGTCGCTTTACTCGTTGGCTGACAGTCTTGCCAATTTAATCGATGAAATGGCCGAAGAAGGTGTGGAGGTAGAAGCTATTGCCTCCCTTGACGTAACTGATCAATCGGGCCACTGGGAAAGAGCGAAGCATTTTATTTCTATTGCACAAAAATATCTCGAGGCACGTGAAATCAAGCCTGATACGAAATATTTACAACGGAAAAATGTCTTAGAATTAATCAATGTTTGGCAGCAAAATCCACCGCCTGATCCGATTATTATTGCGGGTTCCACGGGGTCACGGGGAACAACTATATTGCTTATGAAGGCTATTGCGAAATTACCTCAGGGCGTATTACTTTTGCCTGGGTTCGATTTTGATATACCTCATGCTGTCTGGTCACAGCTCGGTAATCCCATTTTGGTAGAAGATCATCCACAAGCGCGGTTTTTTAAACTCCTAAAGGAGACGGGAATAAAATTTAATGAAGTTGGTAGTTGGCATAATGAACAGCCACCTTGTCCAGAACGGAATGCGTTAATCTCTTTAGCTTTGCGCCCAGCCCCCGTGACAGATGCCTGGCTTAATGAAGGCCCAAAATTGTCATCCTTAGAAACTGCGACTAAAGATCTAACTCTTCTTGAAGCTCCAGATGTGCGTCGAGAGGCGTTTGCCATCGCGATTAGGCTTAGAGAGGCTGTTGAACGGGGAGAAACGGCAGCGCTTATTTCCCCTGATCGACAGTTGACCAGGCAGGTAACCTCAGCTCTAGACCGGTGGGGGATTACGCCCGATGACAGCGCTGGGCTACCATTGCACCTAAGTTCTACAGGGCGATTTTTGCGGCATGTGGCAGCGCTTATGTCAAAAGATTTGACTGCAGGTGCTCTGCTCACAATCATGAAGCACCCGATTACACATAGCGGTGGCCATAGAAACCTGCACTTACTTTTGACCAGAGAGTTAGAACTTTTTATCAGAGACAAAAGGTTGAATTTTCCCGATGCTATCCATCTCAGAGACTGGGCTTCCAAACGTCGAGAGGGAGAGGTTACTCTTTGGGTTGATTGGGTCTGTGAGGCATTCCTGGATAAAGCGGTGAAATCTAGTTGCAGTTTTCAAGAGCACTTTGAAAGCCATAACGCGTTGATTTCAAAAATTTCTAAGGGCTATATGTCGAAATCCGAAATCAAGGATAGAATGCTTTGGAGTGGAAAATATGGTGCCGAGTTAAAAAAAATCTGGGAAACTATTCAACAGTCTGCTCAACACGGCGGGCAAATGAAGTCTCGCGACTATGTGGACATTTTAAGAGATGTCCTGGCGGATACTCAACTCCGGGATCCTATTTTACCAAACCCCAATATTTTAATCTGGGGAACCTTGGAAGCGCGTGTGCAAGGCGCGGACATTGTGATCATCGGTGGACTGAATGAAGGTACCTGGCCCAAGGCACCTGACCCTGATCCTTGGTTGAACCGCACTATGCGGCAGAGGTCAGGCCTCCTTTTACCAGACAGAAAAATTGGATTAACCGCCCACGATTTTCAACAGGCTTTTGCCGCGAAACAGGTTTGGGTCAGCCGTGCAATAAGATCAGACGAAGCTGAAAACGTCCCTTCACGGTGGCTTAACCGCCTTATGAACCTTCTCAACGGCCTGAAATCACTTGATGGTCCTAACATATTAAAACGCATGAGTAGCCGTGGGGAGAAATATCTGCATTTAATTAAAGCCATAGAAACATTTCCCCAAATTCCGCCCGCGACTAGAGTGTCACCAAGGCCGCCGATATCGGCTCGCCCAACGCGGTTTTCTGCAACGGAAATCAAGACTCTGATTAGAGATCCTTATGCTATCTATGCAAAGCATATTTTGAATTTGAAAGCTTTGGAGTCTTTGGATTTAACCGCAGATTCAAGGTTAAGAGGGCAAGTAGTTCACAGGGTATTTGAACGTTTCATTGAGGGTTGGAAAAGTTATGCTCCAGATCAAAGAAAGCGCGAGCTTATGACGATAATGGACGATGAGCTCGACAAGCAGGTCCCTTGGACATTGCCCCGCCTTTACTGGCGCGAAAAGATTGAAATGCTTAGTGATAAATTTATTCACGAGGAAACTATCAGGCAAACTAATTTATTAAGTAGCAGGTTTGAAATAAAGGGTACGATTTTACTGGCTGATCAAAACTTTACATTAGTGGCAAGAGCTGATCGCATTCATATCAAAACTGATGGCACACTCAGCATTTTTGACTACAAAACTGGAACGCTGCCAACTCCGGCGCAGCAAATATTATTTGATAAACAGCTTTATCTGATGGCTGCGATTGCGGAAGGTGGTGGCTTTGACAACATTCCTTCTGGTGTGGTGTCTGAGGCTGCGTTTATTGGCCTAGGCGCATCCAGGCGTGTACGCTCTGCTCCTTTTGAAGAAGAGGGCCTCGATGTAGCTTGGAAAAAGTTTGAGAAACTTATATCCGGCTATCGGCATAGAGAGCAGGGTTACACACCAAGGCGTGCCTTGTTTAAGATGGGCGATATTTCGGATTATGATCAGCTTTCACGTTTTGGAGAATGGGATATAACTCAAGATCCAACTTCAGAGGAGCTTTTTTTATGCAAATAGATCCAGCTAGGGAAAGTCAGGTCCTTGCAGCGCATCCAGCCGCTTCAACCTGGCTCTCTGCTAATGCAGGATCTGGTAAGACCAAGGTTTTGACCGATCGTGTTGCACTCTTGCTATTGGAAGGAGTGGCACCAGAGCACATTCTGTGTTTAACTTACACGAAGGCTGCCGCCAGCGAAATGCAAAATCGGTTATTTCGTTTGCTAGGTGCTTGGGCCATGAAAGAAAACGATGCGCTTTATGAAGAGCTCACTCAGATTGGTTTGGATGGTTCTTATAACATAGAAAAACTTCGCCAAGCTCGCACATTGTTTGCGCGTGCCATCGAAACGCCAGGTGGATTAAAGGTTCAAACCATCCACTCATTTTGTGCATCCCTTTTGCGCCGGTTCCCGCTTGAGGCTGGTGTAAGTCCCGATTTCATGGAAATTGACGAACGCAAAGTGAAAGAGTTGTCCCTTGATATTCTTGAAAATCTGGCAGGATCTCAGCACGCACGGCTTGTGAAAGATTTGGCTCGTTTTGGCGATGAAAACTCCCTGGAATTTTTACTGGCGTCACTATTAAGGGCGCGGCAGTATACGGCTTTCGAAACTAGTCGAGGTGAAATTTTAGAAGCGCTTGGGCTTGCTCGTAATTTTGAGGATGAAAACCTGGTATCAAGTTATTTTTTTGATGCTGATTTACTGCTGGTTCAGAAAATGTCCGAAGTTTTGCAAAATGGTGGGAAAACCGATAAATTGATTGCAGAAACTTTGTCAAAGGTCACCGATGTTTCGCAAAAGAGTCTTGAGCTTCTTCAGCACGCGTTTTTAAAAAAATCCGCGCCATTCTCGATTAAAGTAAGGGGTATTTCCAAAGCGGCGAAGACTGGTCCCTTTGCCCACATGATGCATCAAGTAGACGATCTACTCGCTCGAGTTGAAGAATCCAAGCAAGCAGCCTTGGCATATTTTGCTGTAGAAAAAACGCTGGTTTTGAATCGGTTAGCCCAGGTGTTTTTACCGGCTTATGAACTTGAAAAGCAAATAAGGGGATGGCTTGACTTTGACGATTTAATCTTGAGAACACGTGACCTGTTATCAAACACGATGGTAGCGGATTGGGTACTTTATCGCCTTGACGGAGGGATCAGTCATATTCTTGTGGATGAGGCTCAAGACACAAGCCCACTCCAGTGGGAGGTGATTACCAAGCTTGCTCAAGAGATCACAAGCGGTGAGGGTTCAAGAGGGCTGGAAAACCGCACTATTTTCGTGGTTGGTGACAAAAAGCAATCAATATATTCATTTCAGGGCGCAGACGCGGCTGCTTTTGAAGGCATGAAAAAAACTTTTGCAGATCAGTTGGCGCACACAGATAGGCCTCTAAATGATAGGTCCCTTGAATATTCTTTCCGGTCGTCGCCGGCTATTTTAAGCGTTGTTGATGAAACTTTTGCTTTTAAAGAAAAATCAGGATTTTCAAAATTGCAAAGCCATCTCCCCTTTAAACCTCAAATGCCTGGGCGTGTTGATCTTTGGCCATTCGTGCCCTCGTTGACTGAGGGCCGGGATGAAGAATGGTACAATCCTGTAGACCTTCCAAGTAGAGAAAGTCATCATGTAGCCTTGGCTCGTCAGATCGCAGCGATGATCAAAAAAATGATTGATGAAAAACAACGCTTACCGGTGGAAATTGATAGAACGGGAACGTTTGAAGCGCGACCAGTCAACGCGGGCGATTTCCTTATTTTGGTACAGCAACGCAAGGAAATATTCCATGAGGTAATTCAGGCCTGCAAGGCCATAGGTTTACCAATTGCTGGTGCTGACAGGCTTAAGGTTAGAGCAGAACTAGCAGTTAAAGATCTTCTAGCACTTTTGGCTTTTCTGGCGTTGCCAGAAGATGATCTATCGTTAGCTGTCGTACTTAAGTCGCCTCTATTTGGATGGAATGAACAAAAGCTCTTTACTATCTCTTATAACCGCGGTTCTAAATATCTTTGGCAGGTCATGCGAGACCAACCGGAATGCTTTGAAGAAGAACTTACCGTTCTGCGTGATCTCAGAGATAAGGCTGATTTTTTACGCCCCTACGATTTACTAGAACGTATTCTCACCCGCCATCAAGGTAGGAAAAAACTTGTAGCGCGTCTTGGTTGTGAAGCAGAAGATGGTATCGATACACTTTTGGGACAGGCGCTGAGTTACGAGCAGCAAGAAATTCCAAGCCTAACGGGTTTTCTCATTTGGATTGAAAGTGATGAACTTGAAATTAAACGTACGGTTGAAAACGATGGTAGGCAGATAAGGGTAATGACCGTACATGGGGCCAAGGGCCTTGAGTCCCCAATCGTTGTTCTCCCTGATACCGCAAAGCGGGAGTTGAAATCGAAAGATGGCCTTTTAACGTCAGACGGATATATTTTTTGGAAACCCAATAGGGAAAATCTACCTAAAACTCTTGCGGCACTGCAAGAAAAGCAAAAACAAATGGAATTGCAGGAAAGAGATAGGTTACTTTATGTTGCGATGACACGCGCAGAAAAATGGTTAATCGTTTTAGCGGCTGGGGAGCTTGGTCGCGATCTTCCAAGCTGGTACGAGCAAATTGAGGTCGGCATGGAAAAAGCTGGATCTTTTAATCATGAATTCGCGGGTGGTACAGGAAAACGGGTGTCTATAGGGGACTGGGATAGTTTACCCGTGATTCCTAATAAAGAAATATTAGACTTCGGCATTGATATCCCCGAATGGTTGTTTGCAGTACCATCGGTGCCGAGTTTTCCGAAAGCTCCTCTGACCCCGTCTGATCTGGGTGGCGCAAAAACTTTGTCTGATTTTTCAGAAAACGATTTAGCCCTCAGACGAGGATCGCAGGTTCACATTTTGCTTGAAAAATTACCTAGTTTTGTACCAGAAGAATGGCCAAAGAGAGCAGTTGGGATATTACAAAATTCTGGCCTTGCTGATCCTGAGGAAGATTTGAACGATATTATAAAAGAGTCACTGAATGTACTAAAAGATGAGGCGCTATCGTTCGTATTTGCGGAAGACAGTTTGGCTGAAGTTTCAATTTCAGCACCTTTAAAAGAATACCGCCATCGGCTCATGCATGGAGTAATAGATAGGCTTATAGTAAAGGAAAAGGAAATATTTCTTGTTGATTTCAAAACAAACCGTACGATACCAGATAGCCCAAGTTTGGTTCCTGAAGGTCTTCTTCGGCAATTGGGCGCATATACTTCTGCTATACAACGAATCTATCCCGACCATCAAATCAAGCCTTGTATTTTGTGGACCGCTAAGCCAATGCTTATGTACCTTGAAGTCGATAAGGTTATTGAAGCAATTAGAGAGCTAGCTGAAGCTTGACCTTTTTCATAGCACTGCCTACTTTAATTTTCTAGATTTTACATGTTAAGGAGAACAGCATGTCCACAGTGGCTGTAACAGACGACACTTTTGAAGCTGAAGTAAGAAAATCAGACGTTCCCGTAGTTGTAGATTTTTGGGCGGAGTGGTGCGGACCCTGCAAGCAAATTGGCCCTGCTTTGGAAGAACTTTCCTCGGAAATGGCTGGCAAAGTTAAAATTGCTAAAGTAGACGTGGACTCGAATCCTAATACTGCAGCTTCAATTGGCGTTCGTGGTATTCCAGCGCTGTTCATTTTTAAAGATGGTGAAATTATTTCAAACCGTGCCGGTGCAGCGCCTAAGGCGGCACTGCAAAGCTGGATTGAAGACTCCATTTGAACTGTAGGCTCGACCAATTAGTGCAAAACACTTTGGTCTTGTGTATTCTCTTGCAATCAGGGTCTTGACTTACTCATTTACAAACGGATGAAGCTATGAGTGCAGATGATTTTCCGGGCTGGCACGGAACTACCATTATTGGTGTTAAAAAAAACGGAAAGGTGGTAATCGCCGGCGATGGCCAGGTCTCTCTTGGGCAAACTGTTTTAAAGGGCACTGCCAAAAAAGTCCGAAGGCTTTCACCCGGTGGATTCGATGTTGTTGCCGGTTTCGCTGGGTCAACTGCAGACGCTTTTACTCTTTTGGAGCGCCTTGAGGCTAAGCTTGAGGCAAATCCCGGACAACTGCCCCGGGCCGCTGTAGAGTTAGCCAAAGACTGGCGTACTGACAAATATCTCCAAAAACTAGAGGCAATGCTGATTGTTAGCGATGGAAAACATTTGATGGTGATTACTGGTGCAGGTGACGTACTTGAGCCGGAACACGATGTTACAGCTATTGGATCAGGTGGAAATTATGCGCTTGCTGCGGCGAGGGGCATGATGGGATCTGAAAGTGACGCGGAAACCATCGCGCGGAGTGCCATGGCCATAGCAGCGGACATATGCGTTTACACGAATAACAAAATCACTCTTGAACAAATCTCAGGCTGATCTGGATGATTTTTCAACCCACGTTGCCACAAATGAGTGGTAGAAATGATACATTATTGATGAGGAATAAATGACTGATCTGACGCCGCGTGAAATTGTTTCAGAACTTGATCGGTTCATTATTGGGCAAAAAGATGCCAAGCGCGCTGTTGCAGTAGCTCTGCGGTCGCGTTGGCGTAGGAAGCAGCTGGACGAAAGCCTGCGTGAAGAGGTGTTCCCCAAAAACATTCTAATGATTGGGCCAACAGGCGTTGGGAAGACTGAGATTAGTCGCCGACTGGCAAAGCTGGCAAAAGCGCCATTTATTAAGGTTGAGGCGACTAAGTATACGGAAGTGGGATACGTAGGGCGTGACGTTGAACAGATCATTCGGGACCTCGTTGATGGTGCTATATCTATGACCCGCTCGCAGATGCGGCAGGACGTGCGTGCAAAGGCTGTAAGCTCGTCAGAAGATCGCGTGATCGCAGCAATCGCCGGTAGTGATGCAAGGGAAGCTACAAGAGAGATGTTTCGCAAAAAGCTTCGAGCAGGGGAACTGGATGATACTGAGATCGAGTTGGACATTGCAGACACTAGTAATCCTATGCCTATGTTTGAAATCCCAGGCCAGCCGGGTAGCCAGATGGGCATGATGAATATTGGCGATATCTTTGGTAAATCGCTTGGTCAACGAACACTCAAGCGTAAAATGACCGTTTCACAAAGCCATGAAGTTCTCCTGGAGGAAGAGGCTGACAAACTTCTGGATGATGAAACGGTAACGCGTAAAGCTATAAGTGCCGTGCAGGAAAATGGTATCGTTTTTCTTGATGAAATTGACAAGGTTTGCGCTAGGGCGGATGCGAGGGGCGCGGACGTCAGTCGGGAAGGAGTACAAAGAGATTTGCTCCCATTAATTGAAGGAACAACCGTAAGTACAAAGCATGGTCAGATAAAAACCGATCACATTCTCTTCATCGCTTCAGGCGCCTTTCATGTGGCAAAACCCTCTGATCTTTTACCAGAGCTTCAGGGTCGGTTACCGATTCGAGTTGAGCTTCGTGCTTTGACCGAAGCTGATTTCATCCGTATTTTGACTGAAACAGACAACGCTTTGACCCTCCAATACATAGCTTTAATGGCAACCGAAGGTGTTCAGGTTACTTTTAGCGATGATGGTATTTCAGCAATTGCCAAAATTGCTGCTGACGTGAACCAATCAGTTGAGAACATCGGCGCTAGACGGCTCTACACTGTGATTGAACGTATATTTGAAGATCTTTCTTTTGTAGCCCCAGATAAATCCGGACAGTGTATCGTGATTGATGCTCAGTATGTCGAGGACAACCTGGGAGAATTGACCCGCAACACTGATATTAGCCGCTACGTTCTTTAGTGATTGAACGTTGGCTGTAGTCCCATGTTTTATCATTTTTATATTCTAAAAGGTGCCGACTGAAAGTCCTTTTGCTAAGGTGCCGAAATTTAAGTTATTATCGCGTTTTGGGGTATTGGAAATTTTTCATGACCATTAACAGTCAAATTTTATTATTACGTTTCATAGTAAATGATTGCCCAGTTCTAGTGGATAAGAAGTTATTCATGTAGCGGTCAGGTCATGCATGATTTGGGTCAAATGGTAATCCGTATCACCAAGTTGGTGATCTATCATAATAAGCCTTTTCACATAGTGCGACAGAGCGTATTCCCAAGTCATTGCAATACCACCGTGTATCTGAATGGCTTCTTCGCCAATCTGGCGACCACTACGGCCGATCATATTTTTAGCCATTGATGCAAAGCGGCCTGCATTCGTACCACCCAACTCAGCAGCTGCCTTGATGGTGATAGAGCGGGACTGTTCAATCTCAGTCAGCATATCTACCGTCCGATGTTGAAGAACCTGAAAACTACCGATAGTGCGGCCAAATTGCCTTCGCTGTTTCAGGTAATTCACTGTCATTTGGTAGGCTGTTTCCATTATACCTACCGCTTCGGAACAAAGAGCAACGATACCAGCATTTAAGGCGTCTTGGAGTGCAGCCTCGGCATTTTCTAGAAGCAGTTCTGCTTTTGTGTCATCCAACAAGATTTCACCTGCACCGCCACCATCAATCATACCGTAAGGAGCGATTTCAATGTCATGGGCAACAGTTCGATACAGCTTAAGTGTATCGTCTGTTTTTGCGGCCACAAGAATGTAATCCGCGCAGTGAGCACCATAAACGGCTGACTTACGTCCGCTTAAAAGATGAGTTTTGTCGGCAGTTACGCCAATGTCTTTAAGATTATAAGGCGCGTCAGGCTCAGAAATTGCCACGGCATAGCGTAAAGAACCGTCTAGAAGCTCGTTCTGATCTTGCCCAGCGGCAGTTAGGAGCCGACTTGCCATCAAAACTGGTAAGATAGGTTCGCAGACTAGTGCTTGGCCCAACGCTTCAAAAACAACGGCTACATCAGCGCCACTCCCACCGATGCCGCCAACACTTTCACCTGCGAGCGCAGTGAAGACCCCAAGCCCTGCCAATTCCTGCCATTTATTGGGATCGTAGTAGGGTGGATTATAAGCCACATTATTGCGATGTTCGATCCCATATTTGTCTGTCAAATATTTAGTCAGACTGTCTGAAAGCATTCTGCGCTCGGCAGTTAACTTAAAGTCCATGACTAAAGCTCCAGTATGGATTTGGCCAGAATATTACGCTGAATTTCATTGGAGCCTCCGAATATGGAAGTCTTTCGGTTGTTGAAATACCGTGCGGCATTGTAGGCTGTAAATGGAGGGCCAAATAGAAGATTACCCTCGTTTATATGACCAGGAAACGGTGCCGCGAGCGGCCCCAAAGCGCGGCGGGCAAGATCGTGTAATTCTTGATTAATCACAGAGCCTTTGATTTTAAGAATAGAGGTTTCGGGACCCGGACTTCCCTGTTCCTGTGCGCGGAATAGCATGCGCAAATTAGTTATTTTCATAGCTTCGAGGTCAATTTCGACCCTTGCCATACGTGATGCAAAAAGCGGGTCATCGATTAGTCGTTTCGAACCCCGTTTCATTGTGGAGGCAATGGATTTCACCTCCTCCAGAGCTTGCATTGAAAAACCTACACTTGCGATCCCTGTACGTTCGTGACTAAGAAGATATTTTGCGATGGTCCAACCACTGTTTTCTTCGCCAACGAGGTTTTTGACCGGAACCCTTACGTTGGTGAAAAATACTTCGTTTACCTCATGGCCGCCTTCAATGAGCTTAATGGGACGTATTTCAATGCCGGGTTCGTCCAAGTTTATAAGCAGAAAGCTAATACCTTCCTGTGGCTTGCCCTCAGTACTCGTTCGGACAAGACAAAAGATTTTATTAGCGTGCTGTCCCAAGGTTGTCCAAGTTTTTTGACCGTTAATGATATAGTCATTTCCATTTCGCTCGGCTCGGGTTTTTAGAGAGGCAAGATCAGAGCCAGCGCCCGGTTCAGAATAACCCTGACACCACCAATCCTTTCCAGATAAGATGCGCGGTAAATACTCAACCTGTTGCTCCTTGGAGCCAAACTTTTGCAGCACAGGCCCAAGCATATTTGTGCCAAAGGGAACAACCCGTGGTGCGTAGGCTCTACAGCATTCTTCTTCAAAAATGTATTTTTGCACAGGTGTCCAACCTGGGCCACCAAATTTCTTAGGCCATGACGTAGCAAGCCAGCCCTTTTTATTCAAAATTAAATGCCATTCGTCCATCATGTCTTTTGTCAATCCATGACCAGCACGTACAACTGCAGCAATTTTTTCGGGTAATTTTCCTGCCAGAAAACTGCGTACTTCGGCTTGAAATGTAAGATCATTTTCAGAATAGTTGAGATCCATCAGTCTCCCTACCTGTTCAAATCAGCAAAAGTTTTACCATCTTTTGCCATGTCCCGTAGAAGGTTAGGCACTCTCCAATAATAGCTGTCTTCCTGTGCATATTTTTCAATATGTTCAATTAATTTCGTTGCGCCAATGGTATCGGCATAATGCATCGGTCCGCCCCGATGACGCGGAAACCCATAACCAAACAATAGCACCATATCGATGTCCAGCGGGCGTGCTGCTATTTTATCTTCTAAAACACGAGTGGCTTCTGAAATCATTGCGGTCATGTAGCGGTCAATAATCTCACCAACGGAAAATGTTTTTGGCGAGAGCCCTGCTCTGTTGCGTTCTGCTTCAATTATTTCATTTACTTTTGGATTAGGCGTCATGTCAGCTGTTTCGTAAAGGTAATAACCTTTTCCCGCTTTTTGTCCAAACCAACCGTTTTCGCAAAGTCTATCTGCAACGTCACCGGAATACCGTTCTTCTTTAGATCTTGTTGGAGCTTTGCGTCTACGAGTCAGCCAGTCAATATCCAGTCCGGCAAGATCGGTTACTTTGTGTGGTCCCATTGCAAAACCAAATGCCTCTAGCGCTTGATCAACCTCCTGAGGCGAAGATCCGTCTAAGACGAGATAAGCTGCGGTTTTCCGGTAATGTGATAAAATACGATTTCCGATAAAACCGTCACAAACGCCTGATTTCACGCCAACTTTTCGTAAACGTTTTGCAAGTGCAAATCCGGTTGCACTTACCGTCTCATTGGTTTTTTCACAAACAATGACTTCAATTAGCCGCATCACATGCGCAGGGGAAAAGAAATGAAGCCCGATCACGTCCTGTGGTCGTGAAGTTATATCTGCCAATTCATTTACATCAAGGTATGATGTGTTACTGGCCAATACTGCACCAGTTTTACAGATTTTGTCGAGTTTGAAGAAAATATCTTTCTTTACGTCCATATCTTCGAAGACAGCTTCGATAACCATATCAACTTGATTTAGTGAGGCGAGGTTGGTGTTGCCCGTTAGACACTTGAGACTACTGTTGAATTTTTCTCTTGAGAGTTTGCCACGCTTAACGGCACCTTCTAAATTTTTGTGGATCGTAGCTATTCCTATCTCTAACGGCTCTTGTGAGGCCTCGACAAGCGTAACTTCTAGGCCTGAGAGGAGGCATGTGGTAGCGATTCCGATTCCCATCGTGCCAGCACCAACCACGCCAATATGGGCCAGATCTAGAGGACTAATTTTAGCTTCTGGAATATTTCTAGCAGCACGCTCCCCAAAAAAGGCGTGGATGAGTCCGGCACGTTGTGGTGTGCTCATCGACTCTGCAAAGGCTCGTTTTTCTAACTTTAAACCTTCACTCAATTTTAGAGACGAAGCTCGCACTGCTTCTACACATTTGTGTGGTGAAACCAGATGTGCATGGGTTCTCAACAGGGTTGCTTTCATTTTGTCGAGGTATGAATGATCAGCTTTGACAAGGATTTCACCAGTCCGCCGAGGCATCAGAATTCCTGATAGTATATCTTTGGCTGCACCAATTGCAGCGTCCCTTGGAATTTCATCGGACAACCGGTCAATCAAGCCAAGTTCCAAAGCTTCATTTGCAGGAACATGCCTTCCAGATAGGATCATATCTAGTGCGGCGGGAATGCCTATAAGTCTCGGTGTGCGTTGGGTGCCGCCTGCGCCTGGCAAGAGGCCTAAATTGATTTCAGGCAGGCCTACCTTAAGTCCTTTAAGTCCTACCCGAACATGCCCCCCAAGCGCTATTTCAAGACCACCACCGAGCGCTGTGCCATGCAGGATGACGACTACGGGCGTTTCGCTTTCTTCAATTTCGTTGACTAATTCAGGAAGCATGGGTTCCAGTGGCGGGCCGTCAAACTCTTTGATGTCTGCTCCAGCTACAAAAGTCCTGCCCGCACCATATATTGCAACAACACGGATAGCGTCATTGGTATTTGCTATTGAAATAGCCTGCTGTAAACCATATCGAAGAGCTTGTGAGGCAGCATTTACAGGAGGGTTATTTAGGCAGATTAGAGCAATATCACTTAAGGTTTCGATCGAAACAACATCATTTATTTGCATTAGTTTTTTCTGATCCTCTAAACTTAATAAGTTGAAACCTAAGTAGATCCATACGCATCGTCAATGAATAGAAGATGATCGCAAGAAAGTTGGATGTTAGACAACAGTCAATTCAAGCATCAGATTAATATTATACGGGATATATAGCAGGACACACTGATATGTATTGCTTTGAGTCATAGAAACTTAGTCAACTTTTAGACAACGTATCGTTTGACACCAAAATATTCATCCTAAAGCGGGAAGTTTTTTCGACTTGGATGATAAAGGTTCCTAAACGCGTACATTGTGTGCATTACCTTTTGTAGCACCTCCACAAAGATGCTAAGTCTTTTACCAACGTATACCATAAAACAAGGTTTACCGAAACAGCACAACGTCTAAGGGGTTTCATAATCTTTTAGTGCACCAAAAGTTGAGAAAATTTCCAATCGAGCAGATTTATTCCAATCTACCAACTGTCATAAGTGCAAAGGCTTGAATCAGCGCGACTTCCTTTAGATAGTCAAACCGCCCTGATGCTCCGGCATGCCCTGATTCCATATTTATTTTCAATATAAGCATACTATTATCTTTTTTAATTTCTCGTAGCTTCGCAACCCACTTGGCAGGTTCCCAATATGTCACGCGTGGATCGGTCAGACCGCCGAGAGCAAAGATTGCAGGATACTTTATAGGTTTAACGTTTTCGTAGGGAGAATATCCAGCAATTAGATCATAGGCGTTTTTGTCCTTTATTGGATTTCCCCATTCGGGCCATTCTGGAGGTGTGAGTGGAAGCGTTTCATCGAGGATTGTGTTTAGAACATCGACAAATGGCACTTGCGCAATAATTCCAGAAAATTTTTCAGGTGCCATATTGGCAATGGCGCCCATTAACATACCACCTGCCGAGCCACCTTGAGCGATCAAATTCGAATATGACGTATAACTCTGTGCTACAAGATGGTCTGCCACCGCGATGAAATCTGTGAACGTGTTGGGCTTATGCTCTCTACGACCCTCTTTATACCAGCGGTATCCCTTTTCTTTTCCTCCACGGACATGGGCAATCGCATAAACAAATCCTCGATCAACTAGCGAGAGAGTATTTGAATTAAATCCAGAAGGCATCGATATCCCATATGATCCGTAGCCGTAAAGCAGACATGGCGCTGTTCCGTCCAGTATTATGTCTTTGCTATGTAAAAGAGAAACGGGGATGGTTTTGCCGTCAGGAGCTGTCGCAAATGTGCGTCGCGTTATGTAATTAGCAGCATTGTGACCGGATGGGATTTGTTGTTCTTTTTTGAGGAGCCGTTCTCCTGTTTCAATTTTATAATCATAGACTTGCCGGGGCGTTGTCATTGAGGAATAGGAGAATCTGATCACAGTTGTGTCAAACTCGAAGCCTTCACTCGTGCCAATAGAGTATACATTTTCGTCAAATTTGATTATTTGCTCCAAATTTTTTTTCAAATCCCGGATAATGATCCTGGATAAGCCATCTTCTCGTTCTGTCCGCAGCATGTGGTTCTTCAGCACGTAAGAACTTTGGATGAGGCAACCTGGTTTATGCGGCACCAAAACGGTCCAATTATTTTTATTGGGTGCCTTTTTAGGAGCCATGACAATCGAAAAATCTTCGGCATTATTGTTGTTTGTTAGGATGTAAAATGTATCATGGCGTTCAGAAATTGAATATTTTACTTCATCCTCGCGCGCAGCTATCAAAGCAGGCTCAGTAAGCGGTGCGTGCGCAGCGATCGTCCATACCTCTGAGCACTGATGTGAAGCTGACTCTATAAGTATAGTGGTACCCGGCAGGGTTTTATCGATTCCTACAAAAAACCCCGGGTCATCTTCCTCGAACACCAAAACATCGTTGGCTGGGTCTGTTCCAATTTCATGCCGGAACACCTTTGACGGTCTGTGACTTTTATCAAGTCGGACATAGAATCCATATTTTTCATCAGCGCTAAAGATAAAATCTCCACTGGTACTTTCTATCCGATAATTCTGATCCTGCAGAGTTTCGGTATCGCGGATGGCAATAGAATAATACTCAGATCCAGTATCATCACTTGACCAATAAAAAAGACTATGATGCGGAGAGTGTTTGGCATTTCCAATACTGAAATATAATTTTCCTTTAGCCTCTTGGTCACCATCAAGTATAGTGATTTCATCTTCACCGGATCTCGCGCACCGGGTAAAATGAGGGTATTGACCACCAGTGACAAACTTTTTGTTATAAAGGTACGGACCATCAGGCATAGGAACTGAGTTGTCGTCTTCCTTGATCCGCCCCCGCATTTCGGAGTACAGCCTTTTCTGGAGCTCTTTTGTCGGACACATTACAGTTTCTTGGTAGGCGTTCTCAGCCTCCAGATAGGTGCGAATATCTGCTTCAAGTAGCTGGGGGTTTTGCATCACCTCTTGCCATTTTTCTGATCGCAGCCACGCATAATTGTCAGTCCGCTGGATACCATGCTCTTCAAATGTCTTAGGTATAATTTTGGCGCGAGGTGGATATTGAGAGGATACTTTACTCATTAAGGCGGCAAACTTTTTTTAAATTAAGTGGAAAATATTGCTTCATTAGTAATTCGAGGCTAATTGGCAGTTTATGACTTTGCAAGTTTCCGGTTTAACAAATCTCAGTTTTAAATTAAATCTTAGTTTAGGAAGAACTCGACATATAAAAAGTTTTACAAGAGGTCATTTATCGGAAATGCATGACGCTACTTGGCAATTTACTTATGCTATCACTCGCCGTCCTGCACGGTCAGTTGTGGATGGTTTACGGGCAGTAGATACAGGTACGCCTGACTATGCGTTGATGCTTAGCCATCATGCAGACTATGTAGCAGCTTTGCGTGAAGCTGGAGCAAAAGTTACAGAGCTTGAACCGCTTGTGGATTTTCCTGATTCCCTTTTTGTTGAAGACACTGCACTCTGCCTGTCAGAAGGAGTTGTATTTTTGAAGCCAGGTCCGCCGTCTCGATTTGGCGAGGTATCTGCGATTAAACCTGTGCTTAGTGACTTGTTTAAGGAAGTGCGTTCTATCAAAGGAATTGGGACCATAGAGGCTGGAGATATCCTGGTCACACCGCGCGAGGTGCTGGTTGGCCGATCTGCGCGCACAAATGGATCAGGTATTGCGGAGCTACGGGAAATTTTAAATGACTGGGATTACCCGTTGCGTGAGGTTCCTGTTCCTAACGGAGTACTGCATTTTAAATCTGACTGCTCGCTCCTGGATGCAACCACGATTTTGGCCACCGCACGCCTCGCTGCTACAAACTGTTTTGAAGACTATGATGTTATTTTAACTGCTGAAGGCGAGGAGGCCGCCGCTAATGCTATTCGCTACAATGGTGACGTTATAATGGCCGCAGGCTTCCCAAATACGGCTAAAAGACTTAAGCAGTTTGGTTATCGGATAAAAGAGATTAACAACTCAGAATGCGCTAAGATCGATGGCGGCATGTCCTGCTTGTCTTTAAGGTTTTGAATGAATTCTATAATTTAGTCTTCATTCACAACACCATCGGATTCCGAGGCTATCAGTGCACCGTTTTGCCATTCTCCTGTGGTTTCCGCCCCACTCGCGAATTTGATAGTACCTTCGCCCTGCCGCTTGCCCTTTACAAATTGGCCTTCATATACATCGCCATTAGAATAAGTCATGATGCCAAAACCAGTAATTTCGCCGGCATCCCAATTTCCGTCATAGCTAAAATTTTCGTCTGTTACTTTTCCCGTGCCATGGCGTTTGTTATCAAAAAAGTCGCCCTCATATATAGTTCCATCGGGGAAAGTAAATTTCCCCTTGCCTTGACGGATACCTTCTTTCCAGTCACCTTCGTAGATGTAACCATCGCTCCAAGTCATTACACCAAAACCATCAATAACAGCGTTTTGAAAGTCGCCTTCAAAGCGAGCTCCACCGGCGTAAGTCGCAACACCGCTACCGGATGGTGCGCCGTCAACGAAGTCGCCCTCATAACTGGTACCGTCAATAGATACTAGCTTACCTTTTCCGTTGGGTTGCCCATCAGTAAATTTACCCTTGTATGTGGATCCATTTGTGTATGAGGCCTCTCCATCGCCTTGCATTTTACCCTCAATCCAACTACCTTCATAGATGAAGCCGTCATTACTTGTAAGTTTGCCTTGACCGTGCATTCTGTCTTTTTCGAAATTACCTGTGTATACGTCCCCATTCGCTAGAGTTACAACACCTTGACCCTGTCGCTGGTCATTCAGAAAATTCCCTTCGTATACATCTCCATTTGGTTGAATAAGTTTGCCATAACCATTCATCTGGTCCTTTTCCCAATTTCCTTCAAAGGTGGTACCATTTGGATCTTTTAAAGTTCCTTTCCCCTGGCGCTTATTTTTTACAATATAGCCCTCGTAAATCATGCCATTGGGGTATGTTACTTTAGCAAGCCCGTTGCTGAAATTATCTATCCAACCACCATCATATATAAAGCCATCGGGTCGACTAAGCGTACCTAGCCCGTGAAATTTTCCATTTTTAAACTCACCTTTGTAGCTTTCGCCACTTAATTTAACCAGCACTCCTATTCCATCGATTTTTCCATCTGTCCAAGTACCTTCGTAAGTGCTGCCATCTGTATAATAAACCTTACCAGTCCCACTCGGCTCGCCATTCAAGAAATTTCCTTCGTATATCACCCCATCTGGGAATTTGGCTCTACCGTATCCAATTATTTTTCCTTTTTCCCAATTTCCTGTATACTCATAACCGTTGGGTAAGCTGTACGTACCTTCACCATGCTGTTGGCCATCAAAAAAACTGCCCTTATAAATACCGCCGTCTTCATACTGTTTAGTAACAACTCCCTGTCCATAAACAGCACCTGCGCATTGCAACGCTAGGAGGAATAAAATCAGCCTTTTTTTCATCTAAGTTTTCCCTTGGGCCTTAATGACGTGCAAAATTTAGTCCAAAGCTTTCCATCTTACAAATCAAAAACGTCGGACTTTCAAGTGCCTTGATATAATTTTTGAACTGTAGATCAGCGTCAGCCGTTAATTTCTGAGGTGGTTTGAGGGATTTTGACCAGTGCAAGAGAGCTGAAGTTATATTCAACTGTTCCGATTGATAAATCGAATTAATAGCGGTCGGTTGATTTGTACGCCAGTTTTTTGCTTTGTAAGTCGACTGAAAACCACAATATCTGCTTTTGTATTAAATGGGCGTGCTTCTAGATTAAACGTATTTTGTTAGGTCGGGGCTAACTAAGACAAATTTCTCTCGATTATAGATTGGTGCTCTTTTTTGGCCGAAAAGTCACACGGTTCCACGAAAATTGGAAATTTTTAACAGTGCTTAACTAGTGAAAAAACTTTCTTTAGCCATCCATGTTTACCGTTTTACGCGCGAATATTGGCTAGCTTTGTTAAGCAATTTCGCAAAGCTAAAACTTTATAATTACCGGCGTAAATCATACCGGGCTTTTCAAAGGTATAATCGTACGTTTTGCCGCCGGCTATTTAATTGATGGCTTTCCCCTTTTTTGTCCCAGTATTTAAAGAAGTCCATACCAGGCGATTCTATGTTGATCTTCAAATGCGAAGCCATGGACCGTTGGGTCGATGGGCCTACGAGATAATTCGCCTGTCTTTTGTCTTACGAACTGCATAAGAAGCTTAACATCCTTTGACCTCTTTTAAATTTTGATTGGGTCAACTGACTTGCCAATAGAAATAGCTACGGGGCCGCCAACCTGTTTTTTGAATGTGTTAATCAAAACGCCCATTCTCAGCGTGAAATGAACATGGCTTGCAATTTGGAACAAGCGGCTAACACACCCTTCAAAATGGATAGGCACAGCTGTTGCGTTAGATTTTGTGATCATCTGAGCTGTAAAAGACTTCCAACTTGGGTCCATCGGTTGTGAAAAGAGGGTCATCGCAGTTGAAACTGTGCCATCCAGAAATATTCCAATTTCTCCTCAATCACTTAGAAAATCTCGCACTAATCTGCGTGAACTCACATTCATTTAAACTGCCTTTTTGGTTTCGCTGAATGAAATCGGAATTATAATTCAACTTAAATCTTCAGCTTTAGGAAAAACCTGGTTCGCCAAGATTTTAATTTTCCGCGTATCATAGAAGGTATATAACCCATTATTAGTCTATCTAGGATTCCTTAAGGGTGGTTTGCAATTAGGATCAAGGATCCCTGGTGGGTGATGTTGTCAAGTGACCTTTGCTCACTATCAAGATTTAGATCATAGCATTCGATTATTACATTCCAAAATGATTTTTCTTTACTGATGACATCATTATAACTTCCGGCTCGCTGGATTAGTTCAATGCGACCAGTAGTATTTTCTATTAACTTGATTAAATCTTGCCCGGTTTTTGTTTGCGCAGAATAGGCATAGATGGTGTCAACCTAAATGACATGATTTCCTTTGACCCTAATACCAATTATTTTACGCATCTATTACTCAGATTCAATGAGAGCCTATAAAAAACATTCACAACCTAATCTGATCACAAGGCGTCTCACCATCAGCAACTGAATAAGACACAAAAATAGTGTCTTCTACCCCTTCCTTAAATTAAGAAATTTTTGACAGGCAGGATTTATTATTATTGTGTTATTCCTATACGCAAACGTTGCCGAAATTGGAGAAAAAACAGGCCGGTTAAATACAGCCTGTAGGATTTTATTTTAAGAAAAGGTTGTTCAAAGGCCCCAATCTGCCGCAGTCGCCGAGAAAAAGCCTTTTGCTTTTTTAAGTTCGATCCAGCTATTGACATAATTAATCCATACTTGATCGCGCTGTGGTAGTAACATAGCTATAGGGGTTGGCGCACGCGCTTCTTTTACCGGAATTTGGCGTACATTAGGGAACTTTTCAACTAAAGTAGAACCTTCGATGTTTGAAGTGATAAACACGTCGGCACGCCCAGAAAGCACTTCCTGATACCCACGTGCTGGTGCTTCTACAACGTTAATAGTTGCATTGGGAAACCAGGCACGGACAAGCTTTTCAAAGGTTGTGCCCAAAGTTGTAGATACCTTTACCGAGGCATTATTCACAGACTCCCAACTATCAAATTTGTCTACTTTATCAGCTGTGGTGAAGGGAAGGATTTCAACAGCTATATAACTGTCTGAATAGCCAGCGGCTTTGAGTCGAGCAGGACTAATTGATGCAGACCCGGTCATATGGTATTTTCCGGCAACCACGCCATTAACAAGCGTTTTCCAATCCGTTGGCACAAGCTCAAGCTCTACGCCAAGGTCTTTTGCAAGCTCTGTCATAATATCAATGTCGTATCCGACATAGGCATTTGTGGCGGGGTCGCGCACGGTCATTGGATTCCAGTCACCCGTTGTTCCAACTTTTAGAACACCACCGCTGAGGATCTCATCCAGGGCGGATTGCGCGAGACTCTGGCCTGCAATTAATGAAGCGGCAAAGGCAGCGGCAAGCCCAATTTTTTTATAGAATTTCATAGGTCTCCCTCTCTTAATAGATATTTATTTTTGTCGACATTCTTCAGTTGTCACCATAAACTTCATCTTTGAGCTTATCTCGTCCAAAAGCAAGCTTCATTGTGAAAGCTGAAAAGCTTCAAGATTATTTAGGACAGTGGATGAGGTTGGAAATGAAGATGATGGAAAAAACAGCTAAAGCGATTGAAATTAAGGGTCTAAATAAATGGTTTGGCTCCTATCAAGCGCTTAAAGAAATCTGCTTAAATGTTGGACATGGAGAGCGGATCGTTATTTGTGGCCCTTCTGGTTCGGGTAAGTCGACACTCATTAGGTGCATAAATGCGCTCGAACAACATGATTCTGGCCAGATTACTGTTGATGGTATTAAGCTGGACCATAGGAAAGCTTCCATCGCCGCAATTAGTGCGGAAGTTGGGATGGTATTTCAGCAGTTTAACCTCTTCCCGCATTTGAGTATTTTACAAAACTTAACATTAGGCCCCGTAAAAGCGCGCAAACTGTCCCAGTCCGATGCTGAGGCCCGTGCAATACGCTATTTAGAGCGCGTGCACATCCCTGAACAAGCGCATAAAAGACCAAGTGAACTATCCGGCGGTCAACAGCAGCGTGTTGCAATTGCAAGATCACTATGTATGGAACCCAAGATAATGCTTTTTGACGAGCCCACATCGGCGCTTGATCCCGAAATGATTGCCGAAGTTTTAGATGTGATTATAGATCTAGCAGAAGATGGAATGACCATGATTTGTGTAACTCATGAAATGGGATTTGCCAGACGAGCCGCGGACCGCATGGTATTTATGGACAAAGGGGAAATTATTGAGACGGGGGTGCCAAAGGAGTTCTTCGAGGCTCCAAAAACGCAACGCTGTAAAACTTTTCTTGATCAGATCTTGCAACACTAGGAGTATCCAATTTGGCCATTCGTATATTGTTAGTTCTGAGCACTTTTCTCTTACTGGCTGGATGTTCATCTAGCGGAGCGTGGGGATGGTACGTTATAGATCCTACGACAAAACAAGGCTATAATAACATACGCTTTCTATTAAATGGCTTTGGCGCAACGATTTTACTTTCTATTATTGCGGCGATTATGTCTATGTGCATTGGCCTTGTCGTTGCACTTCCTGGCATGTCGAGCAACCGGTGGATTCGATTGCCATCACGTATTTATATAGAATTTATTCGTGCAATTCCACTCCTCCCTATGTTGTTTTGGGTCTTTTATGGCTTGCCCGTTGTTTTGAAGTCGATGGGAATAAATGCAAATATAGATGCATTTTGGGGCGCGATTATCACTTTGGCAATTTCAGATAGTGCCTTTACTGCCGAAATTTACCGCTCTGGAATTCAGTCGATCAGTAAAGGGCAAACAGAAGCCGCAAAGACGATCGGTTTGAATTACACGCAAACCATGCTCTATGTGGTTCTCCCACAAGCTATCAAACGTATTCTGCCACCGCTGGCCAACCAATTTATTTACATAGTTAAAATGTCAGCTTTTGCATCTGTGATCGGAATGCAAGAACTTACACGACGCGCGAATGAATTGGTGGTTACCGAATATAGACCTCTGGAAATTTATACGCTTCTTATTTTGGAGTACCTAGTGCTTGTTTTAATCATCAGTTTTGGTGTGCGTTGGTTGGAGCGCAAAATGGGTTCGGATGAAAGCAAATGATTAATGAAGGAATTTTAGGTAATCTTCAGCAACCGCATGAGCTGCCGCGACCAACAATTCAGTTCCATGTTTGGGGTTTGCTAGGCTGGAATGAGAACCCACTCGTCCATCTGGAAAACTCTTGCGATGTGTATCGGGTGGGCCATGTTTATCGCCCGAATGTGCGGCGATATACTCTGCCGAGAGTTTCTTCGGCGGAGAAAGGCCATCTATTCTCACAATTCGGTGCGTGTGTTGCGTGATCGATACTTCAGACGGTGTTGCGTGCATGCCCTCCCA
>MDTB01120587.1_pt1 | contig 37822 bp, 38 predicted proteins | sample 811161 | NCBI WGS metagenome assembly MDTB01 (sample SAMN05326650, study PRJNA326480) | marine metagenome | isolation source: seawater | place: Mediterranean Sea | collected 2009 | reverse complement strand
TTCCATGTCTTAAGACAAAGTACCATCAGCGCTGAAGGTCTTAACTTCCGAGTTCGGAATGGGATCGGGTGTGACACCTTCGCAATAATCACCAGGCAAAGGATACTTACACTTTAAAATTCAAATTGTAAACAAAAATTTGAAATTCCTTTTTTTATAGTGATTTCAAAAAGGGCTGAATAACTTAATTTTTACTTAAATTTTCTTTAAAAGAATTTATATAATCTTCCAGACGAATTCTTCCAAATCTTTTATAGACCCTATTTGACAGATTCATGTTAGTCAAAGCAGATGCAAACCTCTCACCTTTTCTTTTAGGTAAATATTTAATCTTATTATCAAACATCTCTGCAACTTGCTTGATGGAATAAAATTTTTTATTTGAAATACTATAATGTCTGCATTTTTTTCTTTTCCAGGCTTCTAAACAAACTGAAATTGTGTCATCTATATGAGTAAATCTTCTTGATTGGGTACCAGGTTTTACAACTGTCATTGGTTTATTTTTTTTATATCTACTTTCAAAAATCCCAATAACTGTAGCCATGTGTCCTTCGCAGATTTGATTAGGTCCATAAACATTATAGAAATAAACTATCTCATACTTAAAATTAAACCATTTTTTTAAATTTTCCAAGAGTTCTAAATTTTTAGCTTTTGAAAATGCGTAAGGTGATAAGTTTCTGTCTTCGCCATTGTTTCCTAGTGTTGCTGATGTTGCTGAATAAATTAACTTAATTTTATTTTGAAGACAAAAATTGAAAACTTCATTAGTACCAATAGAATTATATTCCAAACAATCTGAAAAATTTTTAAAACTTTGATATATTCTCGAGAATTCACCAAAGTGAAAAATCGCGTTTATTTTTTTTTTATATTTGTTGAGAATTTTATATATGTTTTGTGTATTTCCTTTTATATATTTTATTCTTCTATTATTAAAATGATTTTTTTTAAATCCACTAGTATAGTTATCTAAGCTGATAAGTTTGTAATTAGTTTCAATTAATAGTTTTTTTATAAGATTAGAACCAACAAAACCTGCTCCACCAGTAATAACTAAATAGTTTTTTTTCATAATTTAATATTATCCATGATATACGTCTATATAATGACTTTGATAATTGAAAATAATTGGCCTTAATAAATAACAATTTGAGATAATCTTTATTGTTTGATTCTTTCCAATATTTACAATTTTAGAACAACATGTTTCTAATAAAATTTTTTGATCATTGACAACTATTTCAAGTTTTTTTTTGGTAGGATTCATTATTGCAATTTCAGTTTTATCAAAATTATAAAAATTTTGGATTTTGTAAGTATTTTTTCTTAGTTTTGAAGAACCAATTATTCCAAAAATAGATGAATTTCCATCAAAAGTTTTCACACCAGTTATCAGATTACCATGAACAAATGAAGCTAGATTTTTATTCAGTGAATATCCTGTATAACAACTATTCCTTATTGCTGAATTTATCTCTTTTGATGTTTCATGAAAAATATAAAATACACCATAATCTTCCAAACCATCAAAAAAAAATTTATCCAATATAATAGTATTTGATAATTCTAATTCAGAGATTCTTTTAGTTTTTATTAAATTATTATTTTTATCGTAAAACATTATACTTACTTTTGAATTATTAGTTTTAAAGAATAAATTAAGGATATCTGAATATTTGAAAATTGTACTATAACCTGAATCTGTTCTCCAAAAAAAAGCATCTGAGGTTGAAAGATTTTTTTTATTTAAATCAATAGAAAATATTGGCGGTTTGAAACCAAAAAGATTTCTAACATCCATAGATAGTTTGCTTCTATAAATTTTTTTTATTAATAATTTTGCTAACTTCATTTTTTAAATTTGATATTATTTTAAACTTATTATCAGATAGTATATAATGATGAGGCGGATGAGTATGTTCAAAAGAAATAGATTTATTTTTAATCGAAATATAAAGTGGGATTCCTAAACAGTTTTCAGTAAAAATAAAGACATTACTTTTAATAAAATTATTGGTGACTTGAATTTCATTTAATGTATTAGAGTTAATTAAATGCGTATCTAAAATTTTTTTATTTACAATATCAACAAAATACAATTGACCTTTTTCTTTTTTTGGTAAATAAAAAATATTTTTTAAGAAAATAAAATTTTGATCAGCATCTTTATTTAATAAAGTGCTCACAGGGCTTAATATGCTTCCATTCCTAGTAACCATATCAAATGGATATTCCGATTGATAGGACGAAAATCCACCTTCATTAATGTAAACTCTTAAATTAGATCTAAAAGCACTTGGTGATGTATCTGTAAATTTGTTTAAGTTTAATAGTTCAGAAAAATTGTTATTATATTTTTTAATTTCATCTTCTGAGGCAAGAAAAAAAATCTTATCATTTTCAATTACATCATTTTTTAAAAAAAAAAAATTTGCATTTTCATTAGTAGAAGTTTTTTTTATTTCCCACTTATTATTTTTAACGTAAGCCTCATACACAATATAATTAGAATTTATTTTTCCAGTATTTTGAAATTTAGGAATAGTTATTGAACATGATAAATAATTATTTTTTATTCCAAAGAAAAAATTCATTAACAAATATATACATTTTATTTATTATGGTTCAAATATTTCTGTATTTTTTTTATATTGAAGATTTTATAGCCTTTAAGTTAATTTTGGTAAAATAATCATTAGCGAACTTAATTAATTGTTTATCAATTTTTCTTTTCTTCTCCAATTTTATTAGCTTTAATAACTGTTTTACATTTTGAACATTGTAATTTTTTGGAAAAAATTCTATAAATGGATTTATATTTGGTTGATCTTTAATATCCAAATAAATAGGTTTTACTTTATTAATAACTGCTTCAAATACAGCCGCAGATCCTCTAAATAAAACGAACTTACTAATAAATAGATCTTTTTCTAAAGTGTTTTTTGAAAATTGAATATTTTTATAATTTAAAATTTTATAATCAAATTTTTTCCTTTCCATCATTGGATGAAACCTAAATATAAATTTATAACTTGGTAATATTTTGGCTAAATCTATTGTAAAATTTAGTAGTTTATCAGTTTCAGAGTGAAAAGCCTCAGGTATTATAAGGATGACATTTTTCTTTTTATTTATTTTTGGTGGTTTCTTATATTTATTTGAACCCAAAATTTTAATTTCACAACTATATTTTTCTTGGAAATATTTTTTTGTTATATTGCCAGAAGTTAAAATTAATTCAGGGTTATATTCTTTCTTGAGTGGACGAAATAAGGAATGCTGATGTTTTGTTGATATTGAAAATTGATATGTTGCAATTTTAGTTTTAATGTTTAATTCCTTCACCATTTTAATTATCAGCCTTTCCCATGCATGGCCTTCATAAGGTATTATAAATAAACTTGGTTTAATAATTATTATTAACTCTTTTAACTGATAATACAGCCTTAAGTTATTAACCATACTTCTCATTGAGAAAAATGACAAAAAATAAGGTTTTAAATTATTTATTTTGGGGATTTTAAATTTTCTTTTTATTGATAAATATTCAGCTAACATTTTATATATAATAAAAATTTCTTTAATAAACCCAGTTTTTTTAAAAAGTAAAATCTTTGAACTGGGCAAAAGTTTTTCAATTTTTTTTGAGTTATCGTTAGTAAAATTTCTTAATACTGTAAGTGTTTTGATGCCACTCTTATTCAAGTTTTTTTCAATATTTCCAAAATAAAAATCGTACTCCTTGCTTGCATAAGATTCATTTATCAAATTTGATAAAATTAGAACTTTAGATCCAGTTTTTTGATTTTTTTTAAGTTTAAAATTTTTTTTTTCATAAATAAAATTTTTTAAATAAACAAATAATTTTTTAAAAAAAGTAGTATTATTTTCATTTTTAATAGATTTATTTTTAAAATACATACTAAGTAACACGGGATGCTCTTTGAGGACGTGCAAGGCTGAAATAGAATATGTATATTTAGTTGAGCCTTTAGATAGTAAAACTTTATCGCAGAATTTACAAATTTGTTTATAATATTTAATTTTCAATTTTTTTAATTTTAGATAACAGTTTTTTTTCTTTAAAATTTGAATTAATTATCGATATTAGTTTTTTCATTTCTTCTTTTGTATTGATAGATGGGTGTAAATCTTTTAAATAAATTGATTTCACTTTAATATTATTTTCTAAAAATCTAAATTGTTCAACACTAATATTTCTTTCATTTTTTTTTGTTTTTAAAAATTTATAATTATCAATAATTTTTTTTTTTAAAATTAATATTCCAGAAGATTTTTTAATTTTTTCAACATTTCTATATTTACTAGAATTACGGTAATAATCGAGAATATTACCTGTTTTATCTAAAACACATTTTACAACCTCCGTTGCTTTTAAATCTCCATTTTTAAGGTTGGTGACAACGTTAAAAACATCTATTTTATTATTATTTTTTATAATTTGTTTACATTTTTTAATTTTAAATGGGTTAATAAATGGTTCATCTGCAAACAGAATAAAAGCATAATCAAAATTGTAATTTGTTGATACCTCTGAAGTTCTGCTTGTTCCGTTATGATGTTTTTTTTTTGTAATTATAATATTTGGATTAAATTTTTTTAATTTTTTTTTAATTATTTTGCTATTTGAAACTATATATGTATTTTCAAAAATTCCAGAAAACAAGGCCCTTCTTCTCACATGCTCGATCATAGGAATTCCATAAATTAATTTTAATACTTTATTAGGGAATCGTTTTGATTCCAGTCTTGCTGGAATAAAAGCTATTAATTTCATATACTAAATTTGATTTCTATTTTTAACTAGCAAATCTATAATTGAATGTAAATGCAGCATACCAATTAACTTATTTTTTTTATCAACCACTGGTAAATCCCAAATTAATTTATTTTTCATTAATTTTAGGGAGCTAGATAAACTTTTTTCACCAAGAACTTTAATGGGTTTTTTGTTTATGTGCATTATTAAATCATCACTTAATAATGCAGAAAAAGGTTTTTGAATTTTTAAAATTTTTCTTCTAATGTCCCCATCTGTTAATATTCCAGCCAAATTGCCATTTTTATTTACACAAAAACAAACTCCATATTTATACAAACTCATTTTTTCAATAGCTTCTTTTAAGAAACTCTTTTCATTTAAGACTGGAATATGAGATTTTTTTATTATTAAATCTTTAACTAGAATTTTTTTTTTAATAGACATTTAAATTACCATATTTTTTATCTAAAATAATTCTTTCTTGATGCATTTTTTTTGCCATCTTTAAAATTCTTTCGAGATAAACAATGTCTAAAACAGTATTTGGATCCGACTTTGCTTTAGATGGATTATCATGGACTTCCATGAAAAGAGCATTTATTCCACACGCAGATGCTGCTCTTACTAAGGATGGTATATATTCTCTCTGACCCCCCGAAATATTTCCCATAGAGGTTGGCATTTGAACAGAATGAGTTGCATCAAAACACACTGGATATCCTGTTTCACTCATGATAGGAAAACATTTCATATCATTTACGAGCATATTGTATCCAAAAAAAGTTCCTCTATCGGTGAGAAGAATTCTTTTATTACCATAATATTCTAATTTTCTTACAGAATTTTTCATGTTCCAAGGACTCATGAATTGTCCTTTTTTTAATAACAAAGGTCTACTCGTCTCACCTGCAGCTTTAAGAATCGAAGTTTGTCTACAAAGATAGGCCGGAATTTGTAAAAGATCTACCACCTCTGCGGTTGGTTTTGCCCATGCTGGGTCAGAAAAATCAGCTACAACTGGAACATTAATCTTATACCTAACATCTTGTAAAATCTTAAGACCTTCATCAATTCCAACTCCATTAAAACTTTCTGGCGACGATCTGCTATCTTTATTGTAACAAGACTTAAAAACAAATTTAATCTTTAACTTGTCGCATATTTTCTTAATTCTAGATGCCATTTTTAATGAATGGTCTCTACTCTCTATTGCGCATGGTCCTCCTATAAACACCAGGGGATTGTATTTTCCAACTTTAAGTTTTGGAACCTTGCCGTAACCTATTGAGAATTCTTTTGCTTTTATGACAGCCATAAATTAAAATATTTATATCAGTCTAATTTATATAATCAATCAAACTATTTGCTATATAGATAAAATTTTATTTTTCTTTTAATCTTTCAAAAGTCATAAAATAAAATCAATTCTGATACAGTATTATTAGAATATTAATCTGGTGAAATTGAGGGTTATAGTGCCAATTTTATTAATTGATTTTTATTAAAGTTTAAATAATTTTTTAGGATAATATAAATAATTAATTAGTAAAAGTTAAAAATATTACCAACATGAAAAAATTAATAAAATATTCTATTTTATCAATAATTTTAATCTTAATATTACTTTTTTATTTAATTAATGCACGTGCAAATAATACTTGGCCATTTAATACTAAAATTGGATATTACATTCCTGATTCTGCTAAAAGAACAATATATTCAGTATTAACTTCTAAAAGTAAAAATACGTTATCTTTTTTTTATGATTTAAAATTAAATTACTATCAAATACCTAATTATAAATTTTTAGTTTACGGAGGGGGTATTGATAATATAAATAATAAAATAATATATATAAGTAATTCTGGAGAAATAAGTTTTTTTGATCTTGATAGTAAAAAATTTTCAAAAAATTTAAATGATATTGAGGGATTTAAAAGTATTAGAGATATTAAAATTTCTGAAAAAGAAAATGAAATAAGTATTTTAGGTGTTCAAGGTTTAGAAAATAATTGCGGGAGACTAATATTATCGAAATATAAATATAATTTTGATAAATTAGAAATGAAACTTACAGATGAAGAAAAACTATGGATTTCAGAAGAAAATTGTAATTATATTGTTAAAACATCAGGTGGGAGAGTAGAAAAAATTAGAAATAGCTACTTTGTATCTACAGGAATTTTTCAAACACCGGTAAGATCAGGAATAATAAAAGAAAATTGGTCTCAAAAAATGAATAGCTCTTTTGGTAAAATAATTAAAATAGATGAACAAAATAATTCTTCCATTTATGCTTCAGGTTTTAGAAATCCACAAGGGCTCTTTGTTACAAAAAAGCCAGAGAAAATTTTTGCAACAGATCATGGTCCTAATGGTGGAGATGAAATTAATGTAATAGAGAAAAATATGAATTATGGATGGCCCTGTATTTCATTTGGAAAATTATATTCAAAAAAAATTAATGACGAGAACATATATCCAAATATTAATAGTATTGATGGATGTGATGACAAAAAGGTTTATAAAAACCCAATCTACTCATTTTCTAGAATTAATAATGGTATCTCTCAAGGAGTTTATTACAATTCTCAGTATTTTAAGAAATTTTATGACAGTATAATAGTTTCCTCACTAAAAGGGAAAAAATTATACAGATTCAATCTGGATGGAGATAAGGAAAATATTATTTCGCACGAGGAAATATACATTGGTTCAAGAATTAGAGATATATTAATTTCTAAAAAAGGAAAACTAATACTTATAACTGATAAAGGTTTTTTAGTTGAAATTGAAAAAAATATATAAATTTATCTAAGTGAAATTATTTAAAAATCTTACTTTAATTATTTTTTCGGTAATCTTAATTACACTTGCTTTAAATATTGTATTTCATATTAAAATGCTAGACATAGTAAATCAAAACAAAATATCTAGAAATTTAGCTTTCAATTTAGACTGGTATTATTTAAAAATACAACACCAAAATTTAAAAAAATAGCAAAAGAGAATTATTTACATGGAGAGATAGAACCTAATCATTTTTCTAATTTAGGATACGAAATACTAGCAAATGCAATTTTAGAATAATAATATATTGATAAAAAATAATTATAATATATCGGTCATATTATGAAAATTATTGTTACAGGTTCTGCTGGATTTATTGGATACCACCTTGCGCTAAGATTATTGAAATTAGGATATGAAATAATAGGTATTGATAACCTTAATAAATATTACGATGTTAAATTAAAAAAAGATAGATTAAAAAATTTAAAAGAATACTCAAAAAAAAATAAAAAAAAATTTATTTTTTATAAAATTGATATAAATGATGAAAAAAAAATAAGGAAAATTTTTTTAAAAAATAATATTAGTCAAGTATATCATTTGGCAGCACAAGCAGGTGTAAGATTTTCTATAACAAATCCTAAACAATATTTTATATCTAATATTAAAGGTTTTTATAATATTCTAAATGTATGTAGAGATTTTAGGATAAAACATCTTTACTTTGCGTCATCAAGTTCAGTTTATGGTAACACCTATGATCTTCCTTCAAAAGAAACAAGTGATACTGATAAACCTATATCTTTTTATGCAGCCACAAAGAAAACAAATGAAGTTTTGGCTTATTCATATTCAAGTATTTATAAACTTCCTGTAACAGCTCTTCGTTTTTTTACTGTTTATGGACCATATGGAAGACCAGACATGTCATTATATAATTTTTTTAAGAATATCATTAGAGAGAAACATATAAACGTTTTTAATCATGGTAAGCATGTTAGAGATTTTACTTTTATCGATGATGCAGTAAATATGTTAATTAAAATTAGAAAAATTAGTAAAAAAGAAAAAGTTCCATATAGATGCTTCAATATTGTAAATAGCAAACCTATTGAAATTATTGATTACATAAAAATGATTTCTAAAATATTAAATAAAAAAGTCAGAATTAAATATATTGGCATACAGAAGGGCGATGTGGAAAAGACTCATGGATCAAAATCCTTAATTAAAAAAAATATCGGACCAATAAAACAAACCTCTTTGGAGAATGGTTTAAAAAAATATTTGCTTTGGTTTAAAAAATATTACTTTTATTTAAAATGATTTTTTAATCCGTAAAATATTGAAATTTTAAAAAATAAGAAAATACCTGTCACCGATGAATAAAAATTACCAGTTGGAAAGAATGGAATAAAAGATAATAATATATTTATGGATAATATTACTAAAGCTAAATTATTTATGTCTGCTTGACTTCTAATCCATTTAATAAATAAAAAGAACGCATCTTTTAATAAAAATAAAATAAGTGAACAAAAAATTATAAATCCGACTATTCCATTTTCAGATAAAACTTGAAAATAATAATTGTGTGGGTGTGATGAACAACCAAATCTTCCTGAAATATATTTTTTGTTATTACATTTTTTTTTGAACGTTTGTAAGCCCTGCCCAAAAAACTTTTTTTCTAAAAACATATTATATGAGGTGGTATAAAGATCTTTATAAACATCGAATGTAGAATGTATTTTTTCATCATTTTCTGTCATAAAATTAAAAGAATTGAATATTCTTTTTGATGAATAAATTAAAACAAATGATATTAAAATAAGAATGAAAATTAAAAAAATATATAGTTTTTTAATATATATAAAAAACATTATTGATAAAAAATAAATAACTGATGTAAAAAATATTGTTCGTTCACCAGAAATATAAATTGCAAATAATGATAATATAGATATTAAAATTATAGAAATATCTTTATATTTTAAGTTTTTTATTTCATACAGAATGCTAACAAGTATGAATGGAACTAAATGGAAAACAAAAGTTCCAAGTATCCATTCATCACCAAAAAAACCTGATACCCTTGACGTTTCCAATTCTATTCCAACTAAATTATAACCTGTAAAAAATTGAAATATAGCATCAAGAATTATTAATAAAAAAATTGGTAAAAAATATTTAAAAGATTGTTGAAAAAAATGTATATTATTTTTAAGGCATTCTTTTATTATTAAAAAAAAGAATAAGAACTTAAAAAAAAATAATGATTTTAAGAGCGAATATTTATAGATATCAGGTTCGTTATTATTAAATAAGCTAATTATCAACAAGTACAAATAAAATAATAACAATACCTTTGTAAAGTTATCGAATTTTTGTGTAAAGATTTTGTATTTATTATTATCTATTAAAAAGAAAAATATGATTGATAACACAAGAAATGTGTTTGCTACACCTGTTCCTAACACAACTGAAAATGGTACAAATAAAACTAAAAATGTTAAATGTTTGTAGTTTAAAGAGAAGTTTTTAATAAGACTGCTCATTTATTTTTTTTATAAATGTATTTAAAACATTTTTTTTATTGTTTTTTCTTTCTATATTATTAATAAAATTTTTTAAAAACTTATTATTTAGTTTTAAATAATTTTTTTCTACTAATATTAGAGGGTTTTTTGTTTTATAGACATTATCAGATGTTTCGAAGAGTTCTTCATGAAGTTTTTCTCCTTCTCTTAAACCAATGATTTTTATCTTTATATCCCCAGTATTTTTATTTTTTATTTTTAATCTATTTTTTTTAATAAGATCTAAAACCATCTTATAAATATTGACTGGATCTCCCATTTTTAAAACAAAAGTATTTCCTTTACCCCCTAAAAAAGGAGCTTGTATCACAAGATTGACCGCATCATTAATCGTCATAAAATATCTTGTTGCCTTTTTACTAGTTACTGTTATTGGACCACCATTATCTAACTGTCTTTTAAATATTTGTAAAAAACTACCTGAGCTGCCAATCACATTTCCAAATCTAACAGAATTATATTTAACTATTTTTTTTGACTTACTTGCATAATAAGTAGTAAAGATTTCTCCAATTTTTTTAGTAAGTCCCATTATATTTTTTGGTCTGACCGCTTTATCAGTGGATATAAAAATAAAATTTTCTACCTCACTAATTTCAGATAATTTTAATACATTATTTAAACCTAATATATTATTTTTAATTGAAAAATTCGAATTTTCCTCAACTATATCCACATGTTTATAAGCAGCTGCATGAAAAACAAAATTTGGCTTATAATTTGAAAATAATTCTTTCAGACTTTCAAAATCACAAACATTTACCAAATGAATTTTAACAATTTTTTGATTTTTTAATAATAATAAAGATTGTTTTAATTTTGCAAGATTATATTCATTGTTGTCAATTATTATTATTTTTTTTGGATTTAGATTGTATAACTGAAAACAAATTTCACTTCCAATACTACCGGCTCCACCAGTAACAAATATAGTTTTATTAAAATAATAATTTTTTTTTAAATAATTTTTTTTAGTTAGAGACGTTTTTTTAATATTTAAATCAATTTGATTGTTAAGGATTTTATTATTGGCTAAATTATTATTATACCTAAAATCAATTGATATTTTCAATTTTGAGAAAATAGATGCTATTTCTTTTTGTTTGAAACCTGAAAGAGAAGGTGCACAAAAAAAGCACTTTTTTATATTATACTTCTTTAAATCTTTTATAGATATTATCCTTTTATTTCCAAGATATTGACCTATTTTGTTTTTATCCTCATCAATAAAATGAGATACAAAATATCTATTGTTAAAATTAGAATTATAAGCAAGTTGATAAGCGTTTTCTCCTGATCCAAAAATTACACACGTTTCTAAATTTGTATTGAATTTATTTAATATATTATAGAGATTTCTTATAAAAATCCTAAAAGATGATATCAAAAATAGAAAAATTAGAACCTGAAATATAATAAAGTTTAAATTAAAAAATCTTAAACTTATTAAATTGCCAATAAGATTTAATAATAAAGCTAAGATTAATGTGGAAATAAATATTGATGTAATTGAATTTAGATCAAAATGTCTATTTATTATATTAAACTTTTTATAGAAAACAAAAACGAATAAATAAATTAATACTGCAACAAAGTTATACAATATTAAGCTTCTACCAATAGGAGGTAGATAATTAAGCTGTATGGTATGTGCTAGGTATGTGGAAAAAAAAAGGAGAAATGCATCAGAAAAAAAAATAATTACTTTTTTTACAGATCTATTTAGAAAATATATTTCCTCTACAATTCTTTTAAACATTAAATAGTTATTTCTTTAAGAAAATTTTTTAGCTTAATCATTTTTAAATTGAATTTACTTTCATATATATTTGGACTTACTTTAAAAGCAATTGATGTTTTACCAACTAAACTTGCATTTTCTAATTCCTTAGATGAAACTAACTTATTTGTAATCAAAAATTTTTCTTTATATATTTCTGGACATGATCCAACATCACAATAAAGGCCTATTTTATTTAAGTATTTTAATATTTTTTCTCTTGTCCACCCTTTTTTTATAAAATTAGGCCTTAAAAACACATAACATCTATAATATGCGTTTGTAAAATTTTTTGGAGTCTTTTGAGTTTTTATTGACCTAAATTTTTCACAAACTTTATTTATTTTTATTGAGTTGATATTTCTTTTTTTTATCCATTTATCAAGTTGTTTTAGTTGATATCTTCCAACAGCTGCTTGCACTTCAGTCATTCTGAGGTTTGTGCCTTCAAAATCATGAACCCATCTGAACTTAAATTGTCTTTTTTTTTTTCTAAGTTTTGAATAGTTTTTACCACAATCTTTAAGGGACCATAAATTTTTAAAATTATTTCTATTTTTTGTTGCTACAATACCTCCTTCTCCTAAGGTATTAAGAATTTTGTCATTGCAGAAACTCCAAACAGAAACATCTCCAAAAGTTCCTACGTATTTATTATTTATTTTGGCTCCGTGTGCCTGGGAACAATCTTCTATTATTTTAAGGTTATATTTTTTTGCTAATTCTTTAATTTTGATCATATTACTTGGCATTCCACCCAAATGAACTACGACTATAGCTTTTGTATTTTTCGTTATTTTTTTTTCTATATTCTTTGCCTCGATATTCTGACTGTTTAAATCTATATCAGCAAATATAGGTTTTAAACCTTGATTAATTACTGATGTAACTGAAGAAATATAAGATCTAGGTGTTACAATTATTTCAGAATTTTTTTTTAATTTTAACGACTTTATAGCAATATCTAAACCAACCGAGCCGTTTGCTAATGAAATAGAATATTTAATCTTAAATTTATTTGAAAATTCTTTCTCAAAATTCGTACAGTTTGTTCCAGTCCAATAATTAAGTTTATTAGATTTTAAAACTTTATTAACTATTTTTATTTCCTTACTAGAAACTATTGGCCAATTTTCTTGACTATTCATTATCAGTTTTTACCATTAAATTTGTCATTTAAAATTATTTCTTTTTCTTTATCAATTAGTATTTTTTGTAGAAAAAATTTTATAGTTAGTAAAATAATTTTAAGATTTAAATATATTGATTTATTTTCGACGTACCAAATATCCAATTCAAATTTTTCTTTCCATGAATTAGTGCTTTCACTTTTAATTTGAGACCATCCAGTTATACCTGGTTGAACATTTAGTCTAGTTCTCTGCCTAAAATCGTAAAGAGAATTATATTCTATTAATAATGGTCTTGGTCCAACAAAACTTAAATCATTTAATAAAATATTTAATAATTGTGGTATTTCATCTAGTCTGGTTCTACGCAGAAACTTTGTAGAGTTAAGAACTCTTCTTTTTTGCATATCAATATATGATTTTATATTTTTTTCTTTTTTGGCATCAGAGTTTATATTTGCCATAGTTCTAAATTTATATAATTTAAATTCTTTTCCATTTAATCCAGATCGTTTTTGGATAAATAATACTGGTTTACCAATCTTGAAGTACAAAAATACATAAATAATTATGAATATTGGAAAAAAAATAGGAACTAAAGCTATCAATAAAATAATATCAAATATTCTATAAATCATAATTTTTATTCTGAAGTCAATTTATTAAAAAAATTTATATATTCTTTTATAACTTTTTTTCTCTCAAAGTTTTCTTTAACAAATTTTCTTCCATTATTTCCAAGCATTTTTCTTAAATTTTTATTTTTAACCAAATTAAGTATATATTTGTACATTTCCTCATTATTATTTAATTTAAATCTATAACCAGTTTTTTTATGAACAAATGTATCATTTAAGCCATATATATCTGAGCAAACTACTGGCAATTCACAGCTACTTGCTTCTAATACCGAAAGTCCAAAACCCTCTCTTTTTGAAGGAAAACAAAAAATATCTGAAGCCTGCAAAAATTTAACGACATTTTCTTTATAATTAAATAATTTAATATTATTTGCATATTTTTCTTTTCTATTAATAATTCTATCCATTCCAATCTCATCATTTCCTATTAAAATTAAACACAAATTTTTGAACTTTAATCTTAATTTATAATAAGTATCTATTAAATCTATTATACCTTTATCTTTATTTATTCTGCCTACATAAATTAGTGCTGTAGTAGCAGTATTAATTTTAAGAGACTTTCTGATTTTTTTTCTAATTACTGAGTTTTTCTTAAACTTTTTTGTTTCAACTCCACAAACTGAGCCATTATAAATAACCTTACAATTTATTTTATTATTTATAATGCCATTTTTAATTAAAAATTTTTTTTGTGAATTACCATCTATTAAAATATTTGTTGATAGTAATGAGATTAACTTATCAAAAAATTTTAGAATATTTCTAAAAATACCCCTTTTGCTAACCCAAACTTGTCCTGTAAATATATGAGTTCTAAATTTTATTTTAGTTAAAAAAGAGGCTATAGCGTTAAGTAAACCTGCTTTTGGAGAGATGCTTATTGTTAAATATGGTCTTATCTTTATTAAAAAAAAGATTAAAAGTATCAACGAGTAAAAATCGGAAAAAATATTTATTTTCCTTTTAAAATTTATATTAATCAACTTTATATTTAAGCTTTTATAGATATTTTTTTTAAATTCAAAATTTGTTATTAAAAATATTTCGAAGTTACTATTTGATAAACTTTTTATATGATCAATTAAAAAACTTCTTATTGAAATTTCACTAGTGCTAACAATAACTAATTTCTTTTTAATCATTAAGTAAATAATAAAGATTTTTAGAACGTATATTAGTAAATTTATGTATAGAAAAATCTTTACGAATTTTCGAGGATAAGAAAATTTGCTTTGTAATTAAACTATATAAAGTTTTCTCATTTATTGGGAGTTTTATTTTTAATATCTTATCAAAAAAATATATTAAGGATTTAATTATAAAAGGACTTACATTAAATATAAGATATTTTTTTTTTTGTTTTTTTTGAAGTATAGACACCAAATCCTTATATTTTATATAATTACTGATGTTATAAATTTGATTGTTTAAATTACTTTTATTGAGAATTTTATTGATTGCTATAATTAGATCATTTGCAAATATATAAGAGAAAATTGACTCTTTGTTCTTTATATAAAAGAAAAGACCTCTTTTTAAATAATGATTTAATTTTTTTAATGAAGTGTTTCTCATATTATTTCCCATCACTTGAGATGGCCTTAAGATAATAAGTTTAATTTTTTTATCTTTAAATTTTTGAATTAATATATCTTCACCAATTAGTTTACTTTTAGAATAAAATGTTACCGGATTGGGTTTAGTATTTTCTGAGATTTTGTCGCTTTCTAATGATCCATATACTCCACATGTGCTTAAATGAATAAATATTTTTTTTTTTTTATAATTTATTATTTGGTCAGAGATTACTTTCATTAGATCAATATTTATATATTGCATTTTAGATTCATTGCTATTTTCACCGATGCAATTAATTATAACATTTGCATTTTTAATATATTTTTTGTGCTTAATAGAAAATTTTTTATAATTAGTTTTAAATATATTTTTTTTTTGATTATTCTGATGGGAAAATCCTATTACGTTGTAACTATTTTTGAGCTTTTCAAAAAAAACATTTCCAAGTAGCCCCCCAGCACCAAGAATTAAAATGTTTTGTTTTTTCATAATTTTAATTAAATATATAATTAATTAAATACCCCTTTTTTTTAAATATGCTCCTATAATCTAAAAAAAATTAAAATTTTCATTGTTTTTTTTTTCTTCATGGATTAAGAATTTCTTAATCTTATGAATAAATCTTCCACTGTTGTTAGCAAAGTTATTTTACTTTCTCTATTATATCTTTCAATAATTTCTACCATAGATTATTTAGTAAAATTCAGTGAAAGAGCTACAATAACAAAAATTTCTATAGTTAATGTTGTTCAAAATAGCACAAATATACAAGAGTTATTAAATGTTGAAATAAATAATTCTAATCTATTTGAAAAATATAATTTTAATAAAATAAATCAAAATACTTATTCTGTTACTTTTTCAACAAAAGATGATGTTACTGCTGAAAATATAAAAAATTTATTTAAAAATGAAGTCGATAAAATAAGTAAAAGGATATTTATAAATTTTGAAGAACTCAACATGCTTAATACAAAATTTAAAAATAAAAAGGATATTAATATTCCCATAGATTACTTTATTATTAAAACCAATCCTGAATTCATTAAATTAAAATTTGAGGAGTTAAGTAGTAAGAAGCTTGGTTATCAAGATCAGCATTTAATTATTAAATTTGTTTACTTTGGTTTAATAAGCTTTGCCTTATCAATAACGACATTTTTCTTTAAAAAAAATATAAATACAAAATCTATTAAAAAGATTATAGACGCATTAAGCTAATTTTTTTTTCCTGAAATCTAAAAAAGCTAATACTAAAAAAGGAACTGTTAACCATTTATATCTTAGAGCAATTCCATAGTTTGAAAAAAATAATGAATTAATAACTAACATTAATATTATAGAAATATAAAATATTTTTTTCTTATTATTTACTCTGTCAAAATTAAACTTTAGATTTAAGATTAATATAACAGTCAATATTAATAGAAAAATATTTTCTAAAATAAAGTAACCTGAAAATAAAGATATGGGATCTCCAATAAAAGGTTTATATAAAAAATAAAATATCCTACTAATAATATTTATGTCTTGAGGGATCCCATATGTATCATTAGAGTAATAACTTTGTGAAACTCCAATAAATCTGAATGCCTGGCTTATCAATTTAAATAAATCCATTGATGGATCCACTTGAGAGGTAAATAATGAAATTAAATTTAATGAAAATGCTGTTGGAATAATTAATAATAACAAACATACCATTGCAAATATTTTATTTTTAGACTTTATTTTTTTTGAAAAGTATATTTTCAAAACTAAAAATATATAAGATCCAAATACAAAAAATATTATTAGAAATGATCTGGTTAAAAATAATACAATAAGTGATAAAACAAAAATATTTAAATTAAATTTTTTATTAATTGATAAGTACAATAAAAATAAACCAAATATTGATAAAGTATCTTTTGTAATTCCACTAGTCCAAAAAGAGAAGCCAGGCAGTAAGAGCATTATTAATACAAGAGGATAAAACTTCTTGCTATCTTTATCTTTGGAATACTCTTTTGTTTTTGAATAAAAAATAATTAAAGTAATTGATCCCAATAAATTAAATAATAAATTTTGAGCTAAATAATTGATTTTAAATGATTGTAAAAGGCCACTTAAAAAATACATAAAATCATTATTTATTCCAAAGTTTTCAATATGACCTCTCACATACCAACCGCTAGCATCATGACCATGATTGAGATCAACTAATAAGAAAACACAAGCAAAAATACTATGCCATATATACAAAAGCATTATTTCTATTTTTGAAATCTTAAAGTAGGTACTTAATTTTAATATTACTATAATATTTATGATAAAAATTATTAAAAATGATACCAGTTCAGAAAAATTGTATATATCGACAGACACAAATCTTATATAATTTAATATGGTTAAAAAACAATTAATTAAAGTACTTAAAAATTTAAATAGTTCAAGATTTAAAAACTATAAAAATAAATTTAACAATATTCTAGGACAGAGAAAAATTTCTTTTATTGACATTGGAGCATCTATCCAAATTATACCACGATGGAAAAGAATAGATAAAAAAAATTTAGATTATATTTTATTTGAACCGAATGCTAGAGAAGCAAAGAAATTAGAAAATAATAAAAAATTTTATGAACATTATAAAGTATATAGGTCAATATTAAGTAATAAAAATTGTAATTTAAAACTAAATATTACAAAAGGTATATATCAATCCTCAGTTTTAAAGCCTAATTATAATTTTATAAATCAGTTTCAAAATCCAGGTAGATATAAAATTAATAAAAAAATATCATTAAAAGCAAAAAAATTAGATGATTTTAAATTGCCATTTTCTGATTTTATAAAAGTTGATACCCAAGGGTACAATTATGAAATTTTAGAGGGCTCAATTAATACTTTAAAAAATAGCCTGGGTGTTGAATGTGAAACTGAGTTTGCAGAACTCTATTCAAACCAAAAACTATTCGGTGACGTTAATAACTTATTAAAAAAGAATAATTTTGAATTTATTGATTTTACGACACTTAGAAGATGGAATAGATATAATTTATCGAATTATGGTCAGTGCGTATTTGGAAATGCATTATTTTTAAAAAAACCAAAATTTATTCTTAATTTATCCAAAGATAAAGTTATTAAGTATATAGCAATCTGTGCTTTATATAATAAATTTGATATAATTAGTTTTATTATGAAAAATACGGTAATTGGTAAAAAAGAAAAAAATATAATCAAGGATAATATTAAGTTTTTAAAATCTTACTCTCAAAAATCAAGAAATATAAGAGCAATAGCTTCGATAGTTAACAGGTCAATAGACTTTGAGAGTGAAGTTCATTTATTTCAATAATTAGAATATTTTCCTTTCAAGCTCAAAGGCTTCAGCATATTCTAAACCCGCCTGTAATCCTCTATAATTTGCGAGAATTTTAATACCTTTAATTGATCGTGGAAAAGGATACTTTTTAACTTCATTCTTGTAACATTTAAATGCCTCTACTTTTTTTTTAAAGAATTTTTTTATATCTACAAATGTATTTGGATTAAAATTTTTTTTAAATTTAAAATTTCCACTACATACAGCCTCATAGGTAAAGATATTCTTTATATGGCTACCTGCTAGAGGTCTACATGCAATTTCCGTAGCTTTATGAGTAATAACATGATCAATATTTACTTCACTGGGGTTATGAGTAAAAATAATATTTGGTTTAATAGATTTAATTTTATTTTCAATTATTCTTACAAAATTAATCAATGGATAATTATCAAATTTTGTACACAGATAATGATTAAAACTTGAATCTTTTACCCCTAATATTTTTAAACTTTTATAGGCTCCTAACTCTCTTTCTTTAATGGCTTCCAAACATTTCTTTGATTTTTCCTTTTTAGGAAATCTTGTTGAGACTCCTTCACCTAAAAATAACACTGAAACCGAAGCTCCAAGACTTAATGCTTTTAAAATTGTTCCACCACATCCAATTACTTCATCATCAGGATGAGCAGAAATAACTAAAATTTTATCTTTTTTTTTAAACATTATTAAAAAATTGTTATATTGGAAATTGGAAAAAAATAAATTTAATTTTTAGATTTTTAGCAAATTTTCTATCTGAATCTCTATTATCTCCAATAAAAACACTTTTACTATTATCTTTAGTTTTTAGAAAATTAACAAGATATGGAACACTAGAAATTGAAGGTTTTATTAGTTTTTTTTTTCCATCTAAAATAAATATTTTCTTAAAATATTTTTTGATACCTAAATTGATAATTTTATTCATCTGCCTTTTATTATTGCCATTAGTTACTAAAAAAAGATTTTTTTTTTTATAAGTTGATTTAATCAAATTTTTTAATGACTTTGATTTTTTTAATTCTACACAATTATAATATTGAAATAAACTTATACATTTAGAAATGATATTTTTTTTTTTAGAGATTTTTTTGTCTTTAAGAAAGGCATTAAAAATTAGTTTAGGAGGCAAGCCTCTTCTAACTTTTTTAAGTTTTCTTAAATTTTTAAATATTAACTCTTTATTAATAAAGATTTTTTTTTCTAGATATTTACTTACTTGCCTTAAGGCTGGGTTATCATAATCCTTTTGAGAATAAATCGTATCATCTAAGTCAAAAATAACTATATCGTATTCTTTTAATTTTTTTTTAAGATTGTGCATCTAAATTAAACTGATTTTAAGTAACGATAAAACGTTTTATTGTAATTTATTTTTAAATTTTTTAACTTATATTCTTTTGAAATTTTTTTTTTAATTATTATCCAAAATGGATTAAAACCACTTTTTATTGCAAAATATATACTACCCGATAATCTTGGGTTTATCTCAATTAAATAAATTTTTTTCTTTCTAATTTTTAATTGAATATTTATTGGTCCAGAAAATTTCATTTTCGTGCCTATATATTTTACAAAATCAGTTATTTTTTTATTTTTTGTAATTTTTCCAACTAAACTTACATTTTGTGAGATAATTCTCTCCCTTGGAAGAGAAAATATCAAAGCTCCATTATTATCAAACAGACAATCTACAGTATATTCTTTGCCATTAATATACTCTTGAACTATAAAATTTTTGTTACTTTTGAAACATTCTATAACTTTAAAATCTTCTGTAATAATTATATTTTTACTTCCCCTACCAATATTTGGTTTAATTATACTTTTTTTTTTTTTATTTAAAGACGGTAAATTAATTTGTTTAAAATTTTCAAAATATTTTTGAAATTTTATTTTATCATTACAAGTGATGATTGTTTCTTTTGGTGATATAACAATTTTATTTCTTATTCTTTTTAATTTGTTCAAATTTTGACTTACATTAACTAACTCCTCATCAACAAATAAAAAGATTAAATCAGCTTTCATTCCAATTTTGTTAATAAATTTTATAAATTTATTATCTGAACCTTTTGGAGATTTATAAAATTTGTTACAATAATTTTTTGCTAAACCAGTGTTGTTGCTATCGATACCTATTACATAGTAAGATTTTCTCAAGTAGGTAATTAACTCTGGCATTATAGGGCCATTTGCTGCAGAAATTAATATTTTTTTCATCTTTTTATATTAAAAGTTTTTAAAAATAAAAACAGTACTGTAAATAATAGTACATCTAAATAGAAAAATATTTTTGATTTTTTAAATACCTCAATTATTTTTTTTTGGGACTTAATTGTTTTAAAATAAATATTTATATCAGTAATTTCTGTTTTCGGATGATAGGCAATAACAGATCTATCAATTAATAAATTATATTTTTTTTTATATAATGAGTGACTAAAAAAAACATCTTCATAATAGGCTTTTTCTCCTATTTTTGGATTATATTTATAAGCATCTTTTATTGCAGATTTTTCATAAATTATTGTGCTACATACCCACTCGAGGTTATCTAAAATTTTTGGCGATTTATTTAATGTTAAGAAATCTTTAGGTAATAGCGGTATTATTCTACCCGATTTAAGCACAGACATATATTTTAATTTTTTATATGAATTAAAAAACAAAAGAATATTTCTATAGATTGCGAAATTATAATATGCATTATTCCACCTTATAGCTTGATGTTTAAAATCTTTAAATAATATTGCAGCGCTTACAATTTTCCTTTTTTTTTATTACCTAAAAAATGATTGTATGCATTTAAGATGTAGTTACTTTCTAATTCTAAATCATCGTCACATTGGGCAATTATATTTGTGTTTACGTTTTTAATTGCTAAATTTCTTTGTATTGTCTGATTTTTTATTCTAGATATAATTTTTTTTATTTTTAATTTCTTAAATTTCTGAATATTTATCAAATTAAAGTCTGATTGATCAGTTCCACAAATAATAATTTCCTTGGGTAAAGCTGTGTTTTTTAATATAGAATTAAGAAGTAAAGGAAGTCTTCTTTTTCCTTTGTGGGTAGCACATACAATTGAAATAGGTAGAATTTTTTTACTCATTCTTATTTAAATTTTTTAACCATGTATCTAACTCGGTAAAGTTGTAAACTTTTACATTAGATAAAGAGGGATCTTGTCTATTAATCCAATTGTAAGGATCGTAAAATGATGACGGGATATTATACTTTTGTGCGAGAACGCCTGTACTGGTTATTGGTAAGGATACACAGCATAAACTTTTCTTTATTATATCTATTACATCATCCTCAGCATCTAATTGAATAAAATTTGAATCATCACTCAACCTATTAAAAAAATTATTAATTAATTTAATACTGCTCTTATTACCTTTTTTTTTTCTTTTTGTGACTAATTTTATATTATTTTTTTTACAAATATTAAGTAGATCATTATAAAAATCAAAAATTAGTTTCCCATGTATATAATTTCTCCCATTAGAATATTCGTATTCCGCAAATGTTCCTATACCTACATTGTGCCTTCTATTCTCATAAGCAAAAACAGCCATATAATTTTTTGGTAATTCTTCGTTGATTTTTTTTGAATTAATTATAAATGGTTTTTTTATGAATTCTGTTTTTATTTTGATTGGATATTTTTTAATTAAAAATTCTCTGTGACGTTCAGTAAGAACCAAATGATTTTCCCAAGTACAGATTTCTGTGCCTATCCAATCTGGCTCAAGTTCAGTTTTACCTTTCACAAGAATTTCATCGAAAATACCTCCATAAATCAAACAAGTATCAGATTTATTGTTTAAGTTTTTATTGGTCCATAGAGGTTTATAAATATTATTTAACCAAAAAAATATATTTATTTTATTACACCCATAATTTGAGTATTTAACAACGGCTGCTTTAATATTTTCAGGAAGAAGAAGTATATAATACCATCTTAAATGAAATAATTGATATATTGAATAAAATAAATTCTTAATAAACCAAATTAAAAAATTATAAAATTGGAAATTTTTTATTCCTGATAATATTACTTCATTTTCTGAAAAATAATTTTCATTAATATTTGAAGAATATTGGATTTTTATCCAATCTTTTATTTTTTCCTTTTGATCACGCATATTTAGATTCACAAAATTAAACTGATCTATATTTTTATTTCTATGTTTTAATTTTGGATGAAGCAATTTTAAAAAAAAATAAAAAAAATAAAAAAAAGATAAAAATATATGGAATAATATTACGATTGCCCAAAGAGTTTTGCAAAAAAAAAAAGTTTGGTTTATAGCCATTTTGATCAATAATTTTTAACATGTTTTGCGGTAATGGATAAATAAAAGATAAATTTTTTGATTTAAAAAAAAATAATAGGCTATTTAAAAAATTAAATTTTAAAAATTTTTGCCTAATATATTGATTAAGAGATTTATCGATGTGAGTGTGGGGATAAAAATAATCAATATTAAAATTATTAAATTTAGTTTTGTTTAATTCATTCCACATTTTTCTAACATCTGTGAAACGTCTTTTATCAACTATTTCTTTAATCCAAAATTTTTTCACTCTTAATTGTATTTTAATAAATAATTTTTTTATCATTAATTAAGGTTTTTTAAATCCAGTTGGTTTTCCTTTAAATTTTTTCTTAAGGTATTTTATTAGTTGTAAATTAAAATTTTTTTTATTTATTAAGTTTGGTCTAAAATTATCAATCATTTTACTCTCATGCCAACTTCCTGCAAAATGTAAAAAATAATTATTTATTAAAGATGCCTCAATACAGTTATTAGCTATATTTTTATTCTTATTATAATATAAGAATGGATAATAATTTGCCATTTCATAATTCCATAAAGTTTGAAATTTGTAGTCAATCCAATTTATTTTGTTTGTCCTTTGAAATTCATAATTAACATGTGTTTGATCTCCACCATTAGTTATAGACTTTACATCGGATTTATATTTGAAAAATATTTTTTCTAAAGTTTTTGAAAGCTTCTTATTAAAAACATATAAACCTGCACAGAAAAAATTTCTGGATGGTTTTAAGTCATGATATTTAAAAATATCTTTTATCGACATGTTAATTGCACTATTTAGTAAGTATTTTTTTGAATAAAATTTATTCCTGTAGTATGCTATTTTTCTACTAGTAGATTTATAATCATAAGACATATCAAATCTACTAGACACCACACTAATTTTATTACTTTTGTGATAATCAAATATGTTTGGTGCAAAGGGATTAACTAATATATCACCATCAATTATACATAAATTACTAAAATTTATTTTATTTTTTAAAAGAAACTCTCCTACCAATAACTTTTGCCATTGTGGTTTTTTATAATATGCAGATTTTTTATCTATAAGATTATTTGTGATTGCTATCATGCCTAAGTTATTATTTTTGCAATATTTTTTAAATAGAGGATAATGTTTTTTTTTCCAAGATTTAAAATACTTTTCACCTATAGCAATCACCACAAGATAATTTTGAATTTTATTTGAATTTAAAAGTATTTTCATTTAAGTGATAGGGCAATTTTTTAATTTTTTATTAAGTAATTTACTTAACTTATTATTAAAAATATTAAATAAAATTTTATGATAATTGTAAGAGTCCTTTAATTCGGTTAATTCATATTTATTTTTATTTATTATATTATTAACTAGCTTTAAAGTTAATTCCGATTGAAGTGGTATTTTAAATAATTTCATATTTGAACCTTTATTTTTAAGAATAAAATTTTTATTAGCTTTATCATTTTCTATTACATATTTTTCATCACCTCTAGAAATTTTAAGTCTTATATTTTTTTTTTCATTACTGTCCTGAATAAAAAATTTAAAATTTTTGTTATATACTGATACTTTTCCCTTTAACTCGTAATAACCTCTTCTTTTAGATCTTAATATTTTATTGTTTAGACTTTGATCCATTATGTAATCTTCTTCAAAATTTGTAAAATAAAAAAGTAAATCCAAAAAATGAATTGAATTGGAGCAGAGTCCCCAATTATTGCCCACCAATGAAAGTTTTATAATACCTCTAGTTTTGTTTAATTTATTTTTTATAAATTTAAAAATTTTATACGTTCTCCTTGGACAATTGACAAAAATTTTTATTTTTTTTTTGTTTGAAAATTTTATTATTTTTTCAAAATGACTACTTGATTGAAATACAATTTTTTCTAGAATTATATATTTTATTTTTATATTTTTAATAACTTCATAAGCTAATTTAAATCTTTCTCTTGAGTTTGTTGATATTATTGAAATATCTATTTTTTTTTTTATATCCAAAGACTGCAATTTTTTAATATTTATATTCTTCTTTTTTTTTATATTTAATATTAATGAACTAATTTTATCTGAATATACGACATCATATAAATAAATATTTAATTTGTTCTTTGATTTCAATAAAGACTCGAGATGTCTTAATCCAATATTTCCTGTTCCTATTATTAATATATTTATCAATTTATACGATCGAGTAACCACCATCAATAATTATAGATTGCCCAGTAATATATGAATTTTTTTCACTAATCATGAAATTAATTAGATTCGCTATTTCTTCTGGATTACAAATTCTTTTTAAGGATGTTTGATTGAGATACTTTTTTATAAATTTTTTATCCTGTGAATTTTTTGATCCTTTAACATGACCTTTTATTAAACCAGGACAAACTGAATTTATCTGTATATTATTTTTTCCATAGTACTGAGCAAATTGTTTAGTTGCTCCAACAATTCCTGATTTAATAATTGGATATGTCATATTCTCTTTCATATTAGTATTATTATAGTTATCGAGGTTTTGAGCTAAAACAGGACCATATATTGAACTTAACATTATAATTTTGCCTTCTATATTATTCTTTTTCATATTATCAGCAAAAATTTTCGAAACCCAACAATAACTTCCTAAATGGATATTTATATTTTCTATAAAACTTTTAACATTGATTTCTTTAAAATTATTTTTAGTCCAATCTCTAGTAACAGGATATGAACAATTTACAAAACAATTTGGCTTTCCAAGTTGGATAAATATTTTTGATAAATTTTTTTCAATATTTATTAGATCAGAACAATCAAACTTTTTGAAAATTATATTTTTATTTTTATTTTTATTTACTAAGTCTAAATTAAAAATATTATATTCATTTTCTGATATTTTATTAATTAATGAGGTGCCAATTAATCCAGATCCACCAACTATATATAAATTTTTTTTTTTCATTTACTTAATAATTTTACAATTTTAAAATCTAATTCATCATCAATATCAAAAGATCTATCTCTAGGCATAATAAAAATTCCACTTTTATTGTTAAAAAGAGGATTTTTGGTGTTAATGATCTCTCTTTTCCATATATATATTGCTGCATTCATCTCGAAAACTCTTGGCGAAGCTTGTCTTGAATTAAATTTACTCTGATTTTTTACAGGGGCGTAAGTGAGACTTTTTTTTTGTTTTTTTTCAACAATATTAAAATATGGATTTTTTCTTGGTGGTGAAACTGTAAACAAATTGTTTAGTTTATTTCTTTTGAATTTATCAAAAGAATTTATTATATCTTTGACATTTCTAAGTGGCGAAGTAACGTCTAAATCAAAAATTATATCATATTTACAATTAAATTTTTTTTCAGCTAATTTAGCTGCATGTTTTATAGCTAAAATTTTTGAGGATTTGCTATCACTAATTTTTGCAGGTCTTAAAAACCATGAGTATTTTTTTCCTACTAATTTTTGAATCTTTAAAGAATCCGTTGATACTACTATCTCATTAAAAAATTTTATTTTTTTTGCTTGTTGCAAAGTATTCAAAATTAATGGTTTTCCATTTAAATTTATTATATTTTTATTTTTAATTCCTTTGGAGCCTTTTCGAGCACATATCGTACATAATATTCTCATTTTTTTATTATACTTATAAATTTGTTTACTAATATGCCATCATTAAATGTTGCACAATTTTTTCCATTATTAAAAATAAAATCTCTAATTAACTTTTCATATGTATTATGATCAGATTTTAATTTATTTTTTTTTATATTTTGATTTTGACCAATATAAATTTCATTATTTATTAAATCACCAACAATAGTCTTACTAGAGTTAGAAAAAATAATCTTTCTTCTTTCAACCTGAGTGAAGTAATTCAAATCAATAGTAATTTTTTGATTATTTTTTCTTTGGCAGATCGCGTAAACATTGTCTTCAACATTTAAATCAAGATTAGAAATTTTACTTAAAAAAGAATGGTTTAAAGTAAGTTTTTTTGTAATATTAATTGCTAAATCTATTTCGTGCGATAGGTCATTAATTACACCTCCACCTTTTTTTTTCATAGCACTGTATGTTTTCTTATATTTTTTATTTTTTTTCCAATTAGGCAAATATGAGTAACAAATGAATTTTAAGTCAAAAAAATTTTTCAAATTTTTTCGTACCTCATTATACAAAAAGTTATATACAGGATGAAACCTTAAGTTATAACCAACGAAAATTTTATTTTGAATTTTTGGAAATTTTAAGTTTTTATGAAAAAGTGGCTTCTCTACAAGGATTTTTTTATTTTTTAAATTTTGATTTAATTCTTTTAATTGCTTGAAGTGTTTATGTGTTTCAGAACAAATTAATATATAGTCTGGATTAAGTTCTTTTATATTTCTTAATGATTTTATGGGTTTGCAAAATTTATTTTTTATTTTTGAATATGAATAAATATTTTTAAATTTTAAATTTGTTAAAATCTTAGCATATCTTTTTCCAGATGATCCAAGTCCTATAATTAAAATTCTTTTGTTGCTAACTTTATAAGTCATAAAACTTTCTAATTTTAATATTTTGAAAAGTAACTTTAGATTTCAAAATATTTACAATTTTATTTGAAGAATTCCCAAAATCGTATGGGCTGTTAATTTTAATTTGTTTGTTTTTTATTTTTTTTTTCAAATTTATCCCCTTAAATATTGAGTTCTCGATATTTTTAAATTTATAATCTGTATCTATTATTGATTTAGACCTTAATCGACCGTGTTGTCTATTGCCTATATTTATAGTTGGAGTTCCAATACTAGGTGCCTCTATTATTCCACTAGAAGAATTTCCTATAATTATGTCGCAATGTTTTAGTATTGAGAGATAGTCTTGATGACTTAAAGATTTAAAATTATAAACTCCTCTTCTTTTGCTTAATTCTTTTAATTTATTATCAAATTTCATATAACCTGTATCTGAGTTAGAATATGTAGAGAATATATTAAAATCTTTATGTTTATTTAAAATTTTTACCAAATTTTCCATACCCTCTATTCCATAATTTTTTTCAAGGGTCTCGGGATGATAGATAAGGAAAATATTAATTTTTGAAAATTCTATTCCTAATTTTTTTTTTAATAGCTCTTTACTATATTGATGGAAGTTCTTTATATTTGATACACCTAGTGAACCAACTAAATAAATATTTTTAGGGTTTTTACCTAATTGCATTACACGTTTATAATATTTTTTAGCAGCAACAAAGTGGATTTGTGACATAAGAGTTATCGAATGTCTAAAACTTTCGTCAAGAGCATTGCTGGTAACCTCTCCTCCATGAATATGGGCAATTGGCACTCTTCTTATTCTAGCTGCAGAGACTACTGAAAAAATTTCATATCTGTCACCTAGAACAACTATTAAATCAAATTTATTTTTTTCAAAAATATTATTGAACTTACTAATCGTTTTACTAATTGATTTACATACATCAAATTCTCTATCTGACTTTTCGTCAAGAATAGATACTGTTTTAAATATTTTGAAACCATCATTTTTAATTTCTTTAACTGTAAAGCCGTGGTGCTGTGAAAGATGTGTTCCAGTCACTATCAGTTTTACATTAAAATTTTTTTGGCACTTTTTAAGTAGATCAGAAAAAAGGCCATAATCAGCTCTACTACTTGTGACAAAGCATATTTTTTTTTTATAGCTCAATTTGCTCATCTGGGTTAAAATTTTTTTTTGCCTTTTTACCTAAAATATTTTTCCACTTCATTGGGTTAATGCCTGTTCCAGGTCTTTTTGTAATCAAGTTATTTTTAGTGAAAAGCTCACCTTTTATAATTTTTTTTTTTGCTACAATTGATTTTCTGCTTATTTTTCTATTTTCAATTTCTGATTTTTTAACTGTTTTATTCCCTGATTTAAAAATTGAGTTTATTAATTTTACTGAATCCACCATTTTCTTGAATTGCTTTGGGTCAAAGCTTGCTTTATGGTCTGGCCCTTGGCTATTTCTGTTGAGTGTAAAGTGTTTCTCAATTACAGCCGCACCATTTGAGGCAGCTGCTTGGGCAGATTCTAAAAAATCAGAATGATCTGAAATACCAACTTTAAGGCGAAATTTCTTTTTTAAATTAATCATAATATTTATATCAACATCTTCTGCAGGTGCTGGATATGAAGAACAACAATACAATAATGTTAATCTTTTTTTTGGAAACCCATTTTGACATATTAAATCTATACAATTACTTACTTCATCTATTTTTGACATCCCAGTTGATAGTATTAATTCACCATTAAATTTAGTAAGAATTTTAATTAGTGGATAGTTAGTTATTTCTCCTGATGGAATTTTAATTACTGGAATATTCAAACTCAACAAAAAGTCTGCACTTTTTATATCAAATACACTTGCTGAGTAAATAATTTTTTTTGAATTACAATATTTTAAAAGTTTAATATGCTCATAATTTGTTAAAGTATATTTTTTAAGCATAGAGATTTGTTTTTCATTATCTCTTGTATTTTTTTTTTGGTAAATAGCTTTTCTTGCATAACTCGTTGCTAAAAGACTGGGTTCAAATATTTGAAATTTGACAATATCAGCTCCTGCCTTTTTTGCTTCATCAATTAATTTGATTGCATTTTGAAACTTACCATTATGATTTATTCCTATTTCAGCTATTATCCTAGTTTTCATAATAATTATTTTATTTAAATTTTTTCTCTGCCCATATTTGTAAAATTAATACATTCCAAATAAGTTGAATATTTGCATTATCTCCATTTAACATCGGTTTAATATAATCCTCTACAAAAGAATATTTCATAATGTTTATTTGATTTATTTTTTCTTTTGAAAAATATTTTATTATATATGGTTTAAGAATTCCCCTCATATAATGGCTTAGAGGAAGAGAAAAACCCTTTTTTTCTTGAAATATATATTCTTTAGGTAATATTTTTTTTCCTATGTTTCTAAGCAAAGGTTTATAAATATTTTTCGAAATTCTATATTTTTCTGGATAACTGTAAACCAATTCTACTAGGTTATGATCAAGATAAGGAGTTCTTACTTCTAGTGAATGCTTCATTGAAAATAAATCAGTTATGTAGAGAAATTCATCAGCTAATTGAGTTTTTATATCTAACAAAGAGAAATTTTTTGAAGAAGAATTATAATTTATTTTTTTTAATTTTTCGTAAACTAAGTCTGAAGTTTCATGTTCTAATTTTAAATTTGTATATTTTTTTTTCCAGATATTGTCTGAACGATAAAGATTATAAAAATACCTGTAAAATTTTAACTTTTCTGGTTTAATTTTAATATTACAATAACGAAAAAATCTGTTGTAATTTCCAAAAATTTCGTCTCCACCAGTTCCACTAATTGCTACTTTGTACTTCTTAGAAATTTGTTTAAAAACAAACCAGGAAGGTAATCCACCACCATAAGGTTCGTCTAAGCTTGATGTTATATCCTCAAAATCATCTAAAAAATTTTTTGGATTAAAAAAAATTGTTTTATGATTTGAGCGAATTTTTTTTGTTAAAGCTTTTATAGTGCTTATTTCATTCCACTTTTTTTCTTTTTTTTGACTAAATGCTAAGGAAATAGTGTTTATTTTGTTGGGACTAATGTCTGAAAAGCTTTTAGCTAGTAGTCCAGAATCCATCCCTCCTGATAGCAAAAAAGAGATTGGAACATCAGATTTAGTCCATAGTTTTATACTTTTTTTAATCTGAGAATATGTCTCCTCAATATACTCGTTATTGTTATTAAATTTTTTTTGCTTTATATTTATGTCATACCATTTTCTCAGGATAATTTTTTTCTTTTTAAAATCATATTCAATATAAAAACCTGGTGGAATTTTTTTAATATCTGTAAATGTTGTTTCGTTTCCATGCGAATGATTTAAAGTTAAATAATTACTAATATTCTTATAATTAATTCTACTTGAATTTTTCAATACTTTTTGAATAGATTTGATTTCTGATGAAAATATAAAATCATTTTTGAAATGATAATACAATGGTTTAATTCCAAATCTATCTCTAACAATATAAAGTTTATTTTTTTCTAAATCATAAAAAGCGAAAGAAAACATACCATTTATTAAATCTAAACATTTAATTCCGTATTTGTTTAATAACTCCAAAAGGGTTTTAGTGTCTGAATTATATTTTTTATTTAAATACTCATTTGATAATGATGAAAAATTAAAAATTTCTCCATTAAATACTAAAATTTTTCTCTTGTTATTCGTAAACATTGGTTGAGATCCAGTTTCTAATCCTAAGATTGCTAATCTATTCATTCCTAAACAAATTGAATTATCTTTATTTATATAAACCCCACTACCGTCTGGTCCTCGGTGAATTGTGCTGAGATTCATTAATTTAATAGACTTATGTAAATTAATACTTTTGGAAACTATCCCATTTATACCACACATATTATTAACTTTTGACTTTATCAGCCATTTTAACGAAACTATTACTTTTGATAATGATTTTTTCTTTTACTACAGCTCCACTACCAATAAAAGTATTTCTTCCTATTTTAACATGTCCATTAATATTTGCTGATGTAGATATGTGACAATTATCTTGAATAATGCAATCATGTTCAATATTTGCTTTTGTATTTATTATACAGTTTTTACCTATTAGTGTATTTGCATTTACAGTGACATTGTGAAAAATCATTGTTCCTTCACCAATTTTTGAAAACTTTGATACATAGGAAATTGGGGAAATTATTTTTGGAAAATTAAAACCCTTTTTTTTAAGTTTAATAAAAATCTCCTGCCTTTTTTTTTGGTCATAAATACTTCCAAACGCAATATGTAAACTTTTAGTTTTTTTCTTAAATTTAATAATATCTTTTATTTTGCCTAATACTTTATAATTTAAAAATTTTGCACCCACTTTATGATTATCACTAATTAAGCCTAAAATTTCGTAATTTTTATTTAAATTTATAACATCTATGCACGAAATTGCATGTCCACCTGCTCCAATTAATATTATTTTTTTCATACTAGGTTTATTTACTTTTTACTAAATTATTAAATAACTTTTTAATATCATTATTAATATCAATTTTATTAATTTTTAGTGTTCTCTTTAACTTTTTATTGTCAAGAAACATAAATTTTGGCCTTTTAGCTCTATAATTTCTAAAATTACTAATGTTACTTTTAATGATATATTTGTCACTTATATTTAATTTTCTAACAATTTTTTTTCCAAAATGAAATTTTGAGATAGGTTTATCAGAAGATATATTAAAAATACCCCTTTTTTTGTTAATAAGAAGTTTCTCTAAATAAGTAATGAGAGTCGTTAAGTGAACAGGGTTAAATATTATATCTTGAAATAAATATATTTTTTTCTTTGATTTTATATTATTAATTATGAAATCGCTGAATGATTTTCTTCCTTGTGGTGCCTTTCCAAAAAAATTTGTTCTTATTATTAAAAAATTTTTTAATTTATTTTTTATATAAATTTCACTTTTCATTTTGGAATAAGCATAATTATTTATGGGTGAGTACTGACTTTTTTCATTATATTTATTTTTATTTCCATCAAAAAGTTGATCAGTAGAAATAAATATAAAATATTTTTTTTTTTTTCTTGCTATATCAACTAAATTTTTTGTTATATGATAATTTATATCTAAAGCTTTCTTTTTATTTTTTTCACAATAATCAACATCCGTAATTGCAGCTGCATGTAGAATAATATCAGGTGAAATTTTATTAATTAATTTATTTATTTTTTTTTTATTTAATAAATTTAATTTAAAATTATTTTCAATTTTTTTATTACTATTTTTATTTTGATGATTAAAAATAAAATATTTTTTTTTTAATAAATTATTAAAATATTGACCAAAAAAACCTGCACTTCCTGTTAAAAATATTTTAATCAAATTATAAATAATTAGGATATTTTTTTAACCATAACTTAAGTTTTTTAGATGAAACCCAAGAGACGTTTTTATTTGATATGTATGAAAAATCACTTTTTACTTTTTTTGCACCATTCATTTTAAAATATTTTGGTTCATTCTTGATAGATGGAAGTATTTTAAAATAATTTTTAAATTCATAAGTGAATGGCGCATCATCTATACTAATCATTTCTTCATGAAGTTTTTCTCCAGGCCTTATGCCAATTGTATAATAATTATCTTTCTTCGAAGTTATTGAATTAGCTATATCTAAAATTTTTATAGATGGAATTTTTTTTACAAAAATTTCACCTCCAACCATGGTTTTAAAAGTCAACCAAACAAAATCTGTACATTCTTTTAAAGAAATTAAAAACCTTGTCATTCTTATATCTGTAACTGGTAATTTTCCATTAATATTTTGCTTCTGAAAAAATGGTATAACTGAGCCTCGTGAGCCTATTACATTTCCGTATCTGACTACTGAAAACCTTGTACCATTTGTTCCATCAAAATTATTTGCTGATACAAATAATTTGTCAGCAGCTAATTTTGTAGCCCCATAAAGATTAACGGGATTACATGCCTTATCTGTAGATAATGCTACTACCTTTTTGACATTATTTTCTAGAGATGCATTAATAACATTCATAGAGCCATTAATATTTGTTTTAATGCATTCAAAAGGATTTGTTTCAGCAGTAGGCACTATTTTTGTAGCTGCTGCATGCACTACATAATCAACACCGACCATAGTTTTTTTTAGAGTTTCATAATCCCTTACATCTCCAATTACAAATTTAACATTTTTATTTTTTGAATATTGTATTTTCATATCCCATTGCTTTGATTCATCTCTTGAATAAATTATTAATTGTTTTGGTTTAAACTTTTTTAAGGTCTGTGGAATAAATGCAGAACCAAATGATCCTGTTCCACCAGTTAATAAAATCTTTTTATTATTTAAATTTGGCATTCTTGTAAATATTATCGATTAATTTCATAGTTTTAAGATTTTCGTCTATGGTTACTAATCTATTTTTTTTCTTATAATATGCATTAATAAATTCATTAATCATAGAAAAAAATCCAGGTTTAAATTTTTTGTCAATATCATCTTGTTTATACAAAATTTGTTGTCCCTTATTATTTTTTTCAATTAAAGTTTCTAATGGAGATAAAGTATAAAAATTCTCTTCACATGAAACTGTTACTTTCCAAGGTGCAGGCCTATTCCAATAGGCATGATAAACTCCTATATCGCCCGAGTCATATAAAATTCTACAAATTAAGACACTTTGATTATAACCTAAACTAAATTTCTCTTTTTTAATGCTAGTATAATTTCCTCTACAAAAAATATTAAAATAATCAATTAAATGAATTGAATTAGCAAACATCCAATTATTAATCACTTTTACACTGTGCCCAGATCTTTTTGCATTAATAGTGTTTTCTTGATCAAAAACTGTAACTACTCTTTTATCATTAATTTTTGATAATTTTTTCTGCAATATTTTAGTCGATGAAAAAAATCTACGATTTAATGCAACAAAAAATCTGTGTTTATGTTTGGATGATAATTTATTTAAAGTAATACATTCTTTAACAGAAAGAGCTATAGGTTTTTCAATTAAGCTTACACATTCATATTTAAAAAGTTTTTTACAAACCTTGAATGTTTCTGATGTAGAAACGCATACTATTACCAGATCTGGATTTAATTTTTTCATCATTAAATCTATAGAATTGCCATAATTCAAAATACCAAATTTATGAGCTAATTTTTTTGAGTTAGTTATAGTTCTACTTAAAATACCAACAATTTTAGTTCTATTATTTTTATTTAAAACCTTAAGATATTCAGCAGCTATTTTACCTGCCCCAATTATCATTATTTTTTTTAATTTAGTTTTCATCAAGATTTGTTAATCAAGTTTATTTAATTTTAATGGTATATTGCAATTTATATTAAAAAAAAATAGTTTTAAATTATGGATTTAGTAATTTTAGCTGGTGGTAAAGGATCACGAATTAAGAAGCAAAACCCATATCTACCAAAACCTATGATAAAGTTTGGAAGTATTAGCTTCTTACAACTTCTAATTAATCATTACGCTAAATTTGATTTTGAAAAAATATATATATTAGCTGGCTATAAAGGGTCAATTATTAAAAAAAAATTTCATAATAAAATACAAAATTTTACTGAAATTAAGTGTTTAATAGAAAAAAAGCCAATGGATACAGCTGGCTCTTTAAATTTAATTAAAAATAAAATTAAGAGTGATTTTATCTTAATTAATGGAGATACTTTTTTAGATTTAAAATATTCAGACTTAGTAAAACTTAAAAGCCAAAAAGGTTTTGCAACTATAGGCTTAATTAAATCTAATAAAAAAAAAATCAAATTTAATAATTTGGATTTAAAAAAAAACAAAGTAATAAGAAAAAAAAAATCAAAATTAATAAATGCTGGAATTTATTATTTTACAAAAAAAATTTTTAAATTTATTTTAAATAAACCCTTATCAATTGAAAATCACCTACTGCCATTATTATTAAAGAAAAAAAAACTAAATGGTATAATTCTTAAAAATTTTTTTATAGATATTGGTACCCCTGAGGATCTAAGTAAAGCTAATAAAATAATTAAAAAAAAATTTTCTTATCCTTCACTATTTTTAGATAGGGATGGTGTAATTAATCACGATCCTGGTTACACATATAAATATAGTAAATTTAAATTTAGAAGAAATGTAATAAAATTTTTAAAATTAGCCAATAAAATTAACTTTAATATTTTTATCATTACTAACCAGGGAGGAATAGCTAAAGGTATTTTTAAATTAAATGATTTCTATAAATTGCATAAAAAATTAAAAAAATTTTTAATATCAAAAGAAATATTTATAAGTGATATTGAATTCTGTCCCCATCATCCTTTAGGGAGAATTAAAAAATTCAAAAAAAGGTGTTTATGTCGTAAACCTGGAACAAAGATGATTGATAATATAAAAAATAAATGGTTTATAAATAAAAATAATAGTTTATTTATTGGAGATCAAAAAAAAGATAAAATTGCTGCAAAAAAATCAAATATCAAATTTGTTTATGTTGAAAACGATATACTTAAACAATTTAAAAATTTAATTAAATTACACTTCCATTCTTAACAGTAATTATTCGATCACAATTTTTTAAAATTGAAAGCTTGTGCGCAATTACAATTGAAGTTTTTAATCCTTTTAACAAAGATATATTTTGAATAATTTCTTTTTCATTAATTTCATCCAAAGAGGATGTGGCTTCATCAAAAATAACAATCTCAGGATTTTTATATAATGCTCTAGCTATAGCTATTCTCTGTTTTTGTCCTCCAGAAATTTTAGATGCTTTTTCACCAATAATTGCATCTAATCCCTTACTTTGATTTTTAATAAAACTTTCTAAATTTGATTGTTTGATTGACCTCTCCAATAAATTGCCATCAATATCAATTTCATTAATTCCAAAAGCAATATTTTTTTTAATTGTATCATCAATAAAAGTAGGGGTCTGAGGAACATAGCCAATTATACTTTGCCAATTTTTAATATCTTTTTTTTTTATTATATTATCATCAACAATAATTTGGCCAGATGTTGGTTCTAACAAACCAAGAAGTATATCTATTAGAGTTGTTTTGCCTGACCCACTTGGTCCGACGATACCAATCATCTCCCCTTTTCTAATATTTAGATCTATTTCATTTAGTATTTTCAATTTGGTGTCTGGATATGAAAACGAAATTTTATTTAATTCAATTTTATTATTAAATTTAAAGGGATTTTTTGTATCAAATTTTAATAAATCTTTTTGTATTTCATTTTCATAACGTAAAATGTCTTTCATTAAAGTAACTACTGTTTTTTTTCTAATTTGTATAGATTGGTACGCTGTTGTAATTCTAACGATAGAGGGTAAAAGTCTGTACGTAGCAATGAGAAATAAAGAAGTAGTTAATATAATTACATTTGGATCATTTTTACCAACAAGAACTGTGACTAAAACCGCAAAACATGTAACAAGTATTACCTCAGATATTGGTCTCGGAGTTGAGGAAAGAGTGTCATAATAAATTTTATATTTCGTTGCATTAATAAAGCTTTCTGAGTAACTTTTTACAAAATATTCCTCCCTACCAAGTAGTTTTATGTCTTTAATATTCTGAAGACCTTGAATCAGGTTTTTGTTACTTTCTCCCATAGAAAGGTATCTTTTATAACCAAAATTTGACATATACTTTTTCTGCACTGAATTTAATAAGAGTAATAATATTATTGAAATTATAATCACTGATACAGATCCTTGGGGTTCATAAATTATCAATATTGAACCAATAAGAATTAAAATTATTGTTTCAGAAACTAATATTAAGATTTGCTTAATATTTCCTGCTAAATGGGGAATTTCATTTAATACGTTATTAGTTAAAATTCCTGAATTACTGCTTAGATGATAAATATATGGCCTATAAATATATTTTTCTAAAAGATTTGATGAAAGTCTATGTTCTATGCGTCCCGAATATTTATACTGCCAAAATGTATAATAAGAAAAAAATATATTTTTTAAAAAAAAAGTGATTAATAAAATCGAAATTGCATAACTAGCTAGATATTTATATTCAAAGTTATTAAAATAATAAATATCACCAAAGTATGGAATAGAAATTTGTTGATTTAATAAAATTTGAGTTAATGGAACTATCATTAAAACAATAGAAACTTCAATGATAGTATTAATAAATGTTAAAAAAAGAAAATACCATGATTGTTTTTTTTCTTTTTTATTTAGAACTTTCCAAATAAGTCGATACATTTTAATATT
>MDTB01151630.1_pt1 | contig 37832 bp, 34 predicted proteins | sample 811161 | NCBI WGS metagenome assembly MDTB01 (sample SAMN05326650, study PRJNA326480) | marine metagenome | isolation source: seawater | place: Mediterranean Sea | collected 2009 | reverse complement strand
AGATGGCACAAGTCGTTCGTTCAAAAATATCCTCGGCCGTTGCCAGCGCTTGACGCTTAGCCAGTACCAGTGCTTGCGCTCTGAGCGCCGCCTCCATCCGAGGTTCTCGCCCTGGTCTTTCTGCAGGGAATAGGGGTCGACCTGCAGCAAGATCTTCACCCACTAAAGTTTGTTTGGCATAAAACTCTTCAAGTACGGGAAGCAACAACCCCGGGGCACCGTGGGGCAGCTGCCGCTCAGGATACCCAGAATCAAAGGTGAGCAAATGGCAACTCGAGCAGTCTTTTTCCATACCCACGGGCGCCATGGTAGCACCCCCCGGGTCAGGTTGATGACAGTCTCCACAGTTCATGACGACTCTACCAGCGGCACCTTCGATACCTCTGCTGTCTAGATGCAGATCATGTGGAAATTTCAGATTAGAGCTACTTTTAAGATCTGGATCGCTTAGAGAAATTCGCTTTATCGGCCATCTGTTTCGCTGGGTGTCCATCACAGGCAGCGACACTTTAAATTCCGGGTGGTCATCCGGAAAGTTAGCAACAGACTGGAGATCAGACACACCGCCTTTGAACGCGTCAACACCTTGATGACAGGAAACACATCCGCCACTATCACGCTGAACCAAAACTGAGGGTACATGATGCTCAACGTGACAGGTTGCACAGCGAACACCATCGAGACCCGCCTCCGGAAAGGCCTCAGCACTTGCGTGCTCGTTGATCTGCGCATGGCAGTTTAAACAGGTAGTGTCTTGAACTCTGGAAAAAGCAACCTCATGGCAGGCTGAGCAATCATCCCCGATCATCCGGTGCGCTCTGTGAAGCGGGCCTGAATCCCAAATGCTGTCGTCTGGCAAGACCGATGACGTTCTAATGGGCTCTCTCAACTCTGGATCGAAGGCCACCAGACCCGGGAGCAAAACACAGACTCCCAAAATAAGCACAACCAAAGACCAAGCCAATTTTCGTTTAGAGAAGCCCATTCCATCAAATTTGGGCTTAAGCCTCTGCTGGATTTCAATGGTTTTCTGATTTCGGCGATCGGTAAAAAAGAGCAGAACCGCATCATAATTGTCGACAGACTCGACCACTTCGACCCAACAGATCCCGATGTGAATCACATCGCCTGGCTTAAGGACGGCTCCCCGGCTCAGCTTATTATTGACAAAAACACGCGCACGCTCCAAGACCTTGAGGTTTAGACGGCCTGCCTCAACAGTAAATTCGCAAGAACTCAGCGGAACCGAGATATCATCTACTCGAAGGTCTTGATCCGTCGCACTTCCAAGCCTGAGCACTCGGCCTAGGAAGGTTTCTATACGAAGCTCTGACTGATCTTTCACCCTTTTTTTAATTAAGAGACGCAAATCAAACTACCAGTAAACAAAAACGGAAAAAATATGCGCTGCAAGTGCAGCCAAGGCCGCGAAAGCAACAGGGACATGGACAAATAGCCAAACCTTTAGAATTGCAACCAGCCGAACATCTTCTCGAATTCGCCCCAAAATTAGAGCCCGCTGGCCCAAGCGAGAGAGAATACCTTGCAGTGCCTCCGATCTGGCCGCCGATTGGCTGGCTTGAAGTTGAGCCACCAGGTGGTCGGCTAAACCTTGCATATCTTTGTTATCACACAAACCGCGACCTGGAATCTGCACCTTGGAGCGATCTTTGGCCATCAGTTGATCCAAGTAAGTGCGGCCAAATTCGGTACGCTCCAACGCACCACGAATCACTTTGTTGTCCTCATCGTCCAATCGCGCAGAGAGTCTGCCGATTTGCCTATCCTCTTCTTTCAGGTCTTCAAATAATGCGTTGCGCATTTTCCCTTTGCTGTTCCCCGTGATTTTATAGGGGTAGCGGGAATAGACCCAGACGCCATACAGACCGCTCAAACAAACGACCAGCATCAAAACATAGGCCAAAGTATGCACATTGCTGCCAAACTGAAACCCCGTGTGTAACGTGGCGATCACAACCAAGGCAGACCCTAGATACACATGGGCACTTGTCCAGCCCAGAACCGAACCGAAATTCGAGTGATAGTTCCTCTTTCTGCGACCCAGCCAAGTCAACCAAACCATTAGAATCGCGGCGATTGTCCCCAACGCATAACCCACTGGCGTGCCACCATTACGGTCCACGGGTAAGTCCTGCCATCCATAAGAGACAATCGCCACCATGACCAGGACTGCCGCCCATCGCAACCATCTACCAGACTTATAGGCTAAAAAGGATTCAAACATGATCTATTAATCGTAGGTTTGAGAGCATCATCACATGCGGCAGCCTCAAGATCGTTTATCGGTGACGAGGTTCACGAATTGCTCCGGGGACAGTCGATTGGCGGCTCCGGTCGGGCAGGCCCTCACACAGGCTGGGCCTCCCGCAAGATCTTTACACATGTCGCATTTTACTGCCTGCTTGATTTGGTCCGGGGCCTTGGTTGCTGCCAGACTTTTTCCCCGGCTGTTAGCACCGGAGGTAAACAGCCCGCCAAAAAGCAGATCTGACCAAAAATTCTTCTTGGTTGTGCTTGGATAAGCCATCTGAATCACGTCATAGGGACAATTCCGTTCGCAGTTACCACAGCCAATACAGTTATCGCCTATAAACACCTCTCCTCCTGGAGCACGCTGGATAGCGTCCGGCGGACAATCTGTCATGCAATGAGGATCTTCACAATGTCTACAGGAGGTTGGAACGTGCACTTCCGCGAAAATCGCACCACCCTGCCGATTAAGCCGGGAAGTTCCGTCATGGGTTTCCGCACACGCTACCTCACAATTGTCACAGTTTACGCACAATGCTTTATCGATGAGTAAGACGTCGGTCGCCTCCCCCAAACCCTGTTGCAGCAAAAACTCAAGAACATCGCCTGCTTCCTCGCTGCTCTGATTACTCAGGTTTTCTTGTAGCCGGCCTTTGACAACATCCGCCAAACTTTCCTTTAGACCTGCATTCATTTCTAACAGATGGTTAAAGTTTTCCGCATCGAGGGATATCGTCTGAGTCTTTACCGTCGCCCGCACCGTCGCCGATCGTTTGTATCCTCCCAGCAGCCCCATCTCTCCCACATAATTGCCCGCCGAAACATAAGCCATTGGCAATTCTCTGCTTCCGTATTTTTTTAAAACGCTCACAGAGCCAGATCTAATCAAATGCAAGGCATCCGCTTCGTCGCCTTCGTTGAAGATGATTTCTCCTGCTTGAAACTCTTTCATGACTACAGAGGAGGCAATGGGCTGCAGATCGCTCAGAGTCGTCTCGGGCGCAAAACGTGCCTGAATAGTCCTTAAGATGAAAGCTTCATCCAAAACTTTTTTAGCCGAAGCAACAGAGCTCAAAAGCTTGTTCATCGTTTTTCTGGGCGTTTCTACCAGCACACAGTCTTGACCAGCGAGAATCGTCGCAGACCGACGGCGCCCAGAGAGCAAGCTCAGCTCTCCAAAAAAGTTGCCTGCACCAGAGATGATCGGTGGACCCTCCCCAACCTCCACTTTCACTTCACCTGCAAAGATCGAATAAAAACTATTGGTATAGTCATTCTTAGCAAAGATCACTGAACCAGGCTGTGGCGCATGAACCACGGAATCCAGAATGATTTCCCGGAACATCAAGGCATTCACTTCTTTAAAGAGCGGTATTTGTTCCTGCATCGCAGCCAAGACTTCGTCTACAGTCTGCTCAACTTCAAGCACCTCAAACTTTTTTGCGAGAAGGTCGTGATCAGCCGGTTGGATATCTCGACCGAGGATATATTCCACGGCCTCATAACCTTGATTCATAGCCTGCTTGATCAGAGGATATCCCGCTAAAGCCCCGATCACATAAAGCCCCTCGACCGAACTCTCATAACGAGTCGACAAGAGGGGAAGACTCGTTGGGTCTCTATTGGGAAATTCCACACCGAAGGATTCGACAAGACTTCTCTGGGGAATCGCACCCAAACGCGCAATAACGCGATGGGCTGGGACCGAAGTCTCTCCATCAGAGGTTGTCAACTTGACGTTTCGGGTAGGGGCGGGTCCTGCCGGAGAAATTTCAATTGGTACCGCATTGTATAAACAATCGATCGAGCCCGACTCAATGGCTTCATTAATCAGCGCAACATTACCGTCTTTCGCCCGGGCGAATTCATCCTTTCGATTGATGATGGTGACATGATTTTGAACAGAGAGGGCCACTGCATTTTCAATGGCAGCATCTCCAGCGCCAACGACAACAATTTCTTCATCGAGAATCGCCAGAGGATCGTCCAGTTGATATTCCACGAAATCAGGGACTTCACCCTCAATGCCTAATTTTCTTAAATTGCCTTGGACCCCGATGCCAAGAATGATATGCGCTGCTTCAACCTTCTTGCCATCTGCCAAGGCAATCTCAAAGTTGCCACTTTTACCGCTGATCGATGCGACTTCACTGTCGTAACAAATGTTAACGGCGCACTTCTCAACCGAACTTTCCCATCCGGAGAGGATATCTTCTCGAGTGCCCTGAGCAAAAGGAACTTCACTCCTAAGCGGTAAAATACCGGGCTCAGCCATTACGTGCTTGCCCTTTTGGTATTTTTGAATCGTATCGGCAACAGCCGAAGATTTCTCTAGAAGAATATGGGGAATGCCGAGAGACGCCGCATGCGCTGCAGCACTCAGCCCTCCTGGCCCCGCACCTACGATCGCAATTTCATATTTTTCGGGCAACTTCTAATCTCCGCTGCTCAATCCGATTTCCGGATTGGCTGGGTTACCTCCATCGAAACATCGGCCTTTACTGTAAAGAACTGCCAACTGCTCGGAGCCACTATTGTGCTCCCCTCCACCGAGTCATTATTTTTTAAACAATGCCCATTAAGCGTAACAGAGTTCTTCTTCTATTCTCTTTGACCCTTAGAACGATGCCGCTGCATCTTTAAAAATATTGATATTTTCGAGCGCAATTTTATCGTAAAAGTGCGTTTTTGGCGCTTTGCAGGACTAAATGCGCGACAAACTCAAAACTTCGCGCTCAGATGCAACAAAGCTTCCGCTAAGGTAGACGCCGGCGATAAGGTTGTGCTTTCTCAACCCGCCTAACATCATCCAAGCTATTGGTTAACCTCGATGTAGGCATCCAAAACTCAATGAATTATGGAATCCCAACATGTCTAAAGTCCATACGAGCGATAAAAAGACCAACGAATATTTGAAGCGGTATATGGAGGGCGTTTCCAAACGCAATCCGGGTGAGCCAGAGTTTGTGCAGGCGGTTTACGAAGTGGCTTCGTCCATCTTTCCATTTATTGCCGACAAACCCATCTATCACGAACTGCAAATCTTAGAGCGAATGGCAGAGCCCGAACGCGTCATTTCCTTTCGAGTACCCTGGACAGACGATCAGGGAAATATACGAACCAATCGCGGCTATCGCGTTCAGTTTAATTCGGCCATTGGCCCCTATAAAGGCGGCATTCGCTTCCACCCCAGCGTCAACCAATCAATCCTCAAATTTTTAGGTTTTGAACAAACCTTCAAGAACAGTCTTACGGGTCTGCCGATGGGTGGCGGCAAAGGTGGCGCAAATTTCAACCCTAAAGGTAAAAGCGACAATGAGGTCATGCGCTTTTGCCAGTCCTTCATGACTGAGCTCTACCGTCATATTGGCGCTGATACTGATGTACCTGCAGGCGACATCGGCGTTGGGGGAAGAGAAATCGGTTTTATGTTCGGTCAATACAAACGAATTACCAACGAATTTGTTGGCATCTTGACGGGAAAAGGCATGGAGTATGGTGGCTCGAAGATGCGCACTGAAGCAACCGGTTACGGCGCCATTTTTTTCCTGAGAAACATGTTGATGCACCATAAAAACACCATTGAAGGGAAGCGGGTTCTACTATCAGGCTCTGGCAACGTTGCAACCTACGCGGCTGAAAAATGCCTTCATCTAGGCGCCAAGCCCATCACGATGTCCGACTCCAGCGGATATATCTGCTGCGAGGAAGGCTTTACCCAAGAACAGATTGACTGGATTAAAGCGCTCAAAGGCGCACGCCGGGGCCGGATTTCTGAGGCTGCAGAGGAATTCAGCAATATTGACTTTCGGGAGGGTCGCCCCTGGGGAGTCAAAGCAGACTGCGCGGTTCCATCGGCAACTCAAAATGAGGTCAGTGGTGAGGAGGCTTCGATAATGATTAAAAATGGTATTATCGCGGTCGCAGAGGCGGCCAACATGCCCTGCGAGCAGACAGCTGTCGATGCATTGATGGAGGCCAAAGTATTATTTGGTCCAGCGAAGGCTGTCAACGCTGGGGGGGTTGGAGTCTCTGGGCTTGAAATGAGCCAAAACAGCGCTCGAATTGCCTGGGATGAAGATCACCTCCGAAAACTTCTCGAAGACATGATGCTCGATATTCATGACAGCTGCGTTCAGTATGGAACCGAGGGCGATCAGGTCAACTATCTTAAAGGTTCTAATATCGCCGGATTCGTAAAGGTTGCTGATGCCATGCTCAGTTATGGACATGTCTAGAGAGTCGAACGGAGGTTGCTAACCGATTGGCACGGACACCATCAAGCGACTTAGATACCATTGGTCAGACGAAAGTTACTTAGCCCGACTCCGAAAAAAGTTCGCGGCCGATCAACATGCGCCTGATTTCCGAAGTGCCAGCACCAATCTCATACAGCTTGGCATCCCGTAGCAGGCGGCCCGTCGCATAATCATTGATGTAGCCGTTTCCGCCCAAGGCCTGAATGGCCTGAAGCGCACATTGAGTGGCTTGTTCTGCGGTGTACAAAATAACCGCCGCTGCATCTTTTCGACTTTCCAGTCCGCGATCACACGCCCTCGCAACCGCATAGAGATAGGCGCGACTGGCGTTTAAGGTCGTGTACATATCTGCAATTTTTCCTTGCATCAATTGAAACTCGCCAATTGCCTGACCGAATTGCTTGCGGTCATGAATGTAAGGTACAACGATGTCCAGACAGGCCTGCATAATCCCAACAGGACCTCCAGACAGCACCGCCCGTTCGTAATCAAGCCCCGACATTAGGACCCCGACACCTCCGCCTTCTTGCCCCAAAATATTCATCGCGGGTACAGCACAATCCTCGAACACCAGCTCACAGGTGTTCGAACCCCGCATCCCCAACTTGTCGAGCTTCTGAGCTTGGGTGAATCCCGCAAGCCCCCGCTCAACGATAAAGGCTGTTATTCCCCGTGAGCCTGCAGCTGAATCAGTTTTCGCATAAATGACATAGGTATCGGCATCCGGACCGTTGGTGATCCACATCTTGCTGCCGTTAAGCACATACACGTCACCGTTTTTTTCAGCTTTGAGCGCCATACCGACAACATCAGAACCTGCTCCAGGCTCAGACATTGCGAGAGCACCAATATGCTCACCCGAGCAGAGCTTCGGTAAGTACTTTGCTTTTTGATCGTCAGTACCATGTCTATGAATCTGATTCACACACAGATTCGAGTGCGCCCCATAGGACAATCCAACCGATGCTGAGGCGCGGCTTACTTCTTCCATCGCAATCGCATGCGCAAGATAACCCATGCTGCTACCACCATACTGCTCGGTAACCGTAATACCCAAAATGCCAATATCACCCATTTTTTGCCACAAGTCCTCGGGAAAGGCATTCTCAGCATCAATGTCAGCCGCCCTTGGCGCGATTTCAGCCTGGGCAAACCGATGGACCAGGTCACGCAACAGCTCCAGGTCCTCTCCTAGACCATGATCTAACATGGCATACGGTGTCGTCATGAAATTCTCCCTTTAAAAACTCGCAGCCTACTTTGGCCGCTATCTTAACGTAGATCTCAACTCAACAAGGCTGATCAATGCTTGAAACCAGCCCTTCATGCTTATGTTGTTACGCTATGGGTCATCTCTCAAGTGGTAGCCTAACAAGGCCTTCCACTCAAGTGCTAGCGATGGCTCTACGGCCTATCGAAATTCGTCAAGGGCCAGATCAAGGTCTTGTCCAGAACCAAATCAACGGAGGCCACTGAACATCCCATTGCAGTATCCTCTTTCAGAACCAATTTCGAACCATCCTTTCACTCGTTGCGGGGATTTGTTTAGCTAAAAGTCCATTCTGAAGGATCATCAATATGAAATTAACAACACTAGCTCTTGTGGTCACTGCTTGGGTGCTGTCTCCCTTCGTCAATGCAGATGATCATGAATTTGTTGGCGGAATCGACGTGAATGCGCCCTTTAATCTGCAGGTCCAGATGTGCGCTTTGCTCGACGGTGTAACCCAAGAAGATTATGACGCATTGATTAACGATTACTTTAAGTGGTCGAAAAAACATGATGTTGAAGTCACGTTCATCCGACAAGTGCCACTGTTCGGCCACGCAACAGCCAGAAATCCCAATCCCTATGATTTTGTCGAATACCTAGCATCTGACCATGTGACTTCGGGCAGGGGCTGGGATAAATGGTTGACGACCAAGGACGGCCAAAAACTGGGAGATCGATGGGCCAAGCTCGCCCAATGCGACGTTAAAATGGCCCATGCTGAAATGATCTGGACGGATGTCGATGCGATGAACTCGGACAGGGATCGCGTTGTTACCTGGAACTGGTGCACCCGCAAAGACGGAGTTTCTTGGGATCAACTCTCCGCGAAGCACCAATCCGTCGCTGCGACTCGGAATGAAAATGCTCCAAATATAGGATGGGCTGCTTTCTATCCGCACCTCGGCGGCGCCAACGCGCCCGGTGAAATGGCGCACATTGTGATTTATCCGGATGTTGAGCGTTTGATGCAAGGTGCTGCGCTCAATTCCCAGGGAGGCTGGAGAATGCTGGACGATTACTATACCGCTTACGCTGACTGCAGCGGACAATCTGCGATGCTAGAAACCATCATGTATCAACCGGGAGATTGATCACTGATCGCCCAAACAGAGGTTGACAACCCTTGTTTGGGCGATACTTTTTAGGATTTCCGGACGGCTAATTGTCTCAACCTTTCTGACATGCACCGCACTATAGCCCCCAAGACTACTATAGCCCCAAGACTATAGCCCCACAAAACTGTAGCCCCACAAAACTATAGTCCGACAAAACTATAGCGCCACAAGATAGGCAGCATGCAATTTAGGTATTTGTGGGAACAATCACTGTCATCACTGAAAAAAGCCCCCCTTCGTAGTACATTTGTTTTAACGGCCTACTGCAGTCGACCCTCGGACTCGGCTTTCCGAACCGCAGCCTCATCCATGCCCAACCAATCTCCAAGCACGGACACATTATCCTCGCCAACGGCTTTGGTCCGCTCGTAGATGTTGCAGGGGGTTTGGGAAAACCGTATCGGCAACCGATCGGCCCAGGTCTGGCCCAGCAGCGGCGATACATCCTCAATTTTATGTAAAAACTGGTAGAGCGCGAGTTGAGGATCCCGGGTATTTAAATCCTCTCCGTCTTGTACGACCCCAGCCGGTACGCCGGCGGCCTGACAACGAGCCATCAGATCATAGACTTCATGGTTTGCAGTAAATCCTGCAACCCCAGCATCGATTTCTGCTCGAGCCGCCAACCGTCCAGCCACCGAGTCAAAGTCGGCGGTTTCGGCCCATTCTGGATGACCCATCACAGATTTTAGTGCTTGCCAATGCGAGTCAGTCATACAGGCGATGGCAATCCAGCGTTCACCCAGAGTCCCTTCACCCTTGGGCAGCCCCTGATAGCAGTTGTGCGGACACGCGTCATCATAGGGCAGCTCATTTGCGGTGGGTTCTGCGGCGCGCCCATTAGCAAATAAGTCCATCAAGGAAGGCCCAGCAAAGTTAACTCCCACCTCAAATTGGGAGACATCAATGTGCTGTCCAGCTCCGGTGTCTCGCCGCGCTTCAAGTGCCGCGAGAATCGCGACCGCCGCGTGAAGCCCGGCTTGGTGATCGTTATAGGAAAAGCCAATCCCGATATCCTCCCGGCCTGAAACGCTGGTCAGATAGGTCAAGCCCGCTAGAGCATGAATGGTCGGAGCGTAGGTTACAAAATTAGACCAAGGACCGCCCTCACCCATTCCTGACATCTGAATGTAGATCACCCCAGGGTTGCTTTCCTTGACCTTCTCAAAACCAATGCCCCAGCGATCAAGCACGCCGACTGAAAAGTTATCAATCACAACATCGGCCTGCTCACAGAGGCTCTGACACAAGCGTCGATCCTCATCATGGGTCATATCAAGCCCTAACGCGCGCTTATTTCTGTTCCACATCAGATAATAAGGGTGCAGTGGATCATTGGCGCCGATTGCGCGCTTGACCGAATTAATCTTGACGACATCTGCTCCCATATCCGCCAAACAACGGGTTGCAAAGGGACCCGCCAGAACATGAGTGAAATCAAGGACCCGAAGCCCCTCGAGGGGCCGGCTCATGAGGCTACCTCCCAACCAATATCCTCCATTACGTCTGAGATTGGATGGGCCTCGCCATAATCCCCTAGTGCCCAGGGGGTTTGCGAAAAATGATACGGGGCACCTGGACCTTTAACCGATTTCGTCTCCGTTGCTACTTGGGTGAACCAATCTCGGGCCCGAAGCTGCTCGTTTTCAGCCATTTGGGCCAGCGGAATCACCCACCCATAGGGCGAGTGACGTGCTTGAGCCTCTAAAAAGAGTGGCTCCGCCTCTTTGGTTGCGACCCAACGTTTAAGAATGTCCATGGTCTTCATAATACGTTCGACCAAATGTTCCGGAAGGTCATACTTCGGATCAATCAGGTCTTCTTGAACGCCTTCTTCGATCAACCAAGCTAACTGGCGATCAAAGTCTGGTGTAGGTGTCACCATCACACCCCCGTCCAGGGCCTGAAAGACCACGTAAGCGTTAGACCAATGAAGAGACCCACGACGCGGCAACACAGGTTCTCGCATCATCTGCTCGTGATACCAATAAAACATCAAGACATGCTCGAGACAGGAGGCAATACTTTCATGCACCGAGACATCAACAACCTGCCCTGCTCCATTCCTACGCTTTGCATAGAGTCCAGCGAGACCGGCAATCCCAGCGTAAGCGCCGCTGACCATAAAATTAAGCTCCCCAAAACTTTTTAAAGGCGGTGTATCGGCATCACCCGTTGTCGCAACCGCGCCTCCCAGCGCTCCGGCGACCAGATCCGGCGCCAAATAGTCTTTCCAGGGTCCTTCTCGCCCAAATGACCGAACATCAACGACGACCAGACTGGGGTAATCGGCCTGCAGTGCATCAAAATCAGTCTCCGCAACGCCGAATCCCTCAGGACCCGTAAGAATCAAATCGGCTTTAGTGAGCAGGTTATGAAACAGCGATTGATCCTCCGGTAGATCAATGCAAACAAACCGACGGCTCGAGGCAAAAAAGATATGCCACAATGATTGCTCATCCTTAAACGGCCCTCGGCGACGGAGAGGGTCTCCAGCAGGTGGTTCTGGGCGAACCACATCAGCGCCCAGATCCGCCAACAATTTGGCACCATAAATTGATTTTTCATCCGTCAGATCAATGATCCTAACGTTGCTTAGGGGTCCCGACATTGTTTGTTTCTCGCTTTGACGAAGCAACTATACTATTGCAGCTGGCCTATTACGCATAGGGGGTGGCATACCCTGCAAAGACACGACTGAGCAATCTCCAGACAGCGGCGCCCGAGCCAGCGGATCCAAGTCCGAGGGAAATCGATGGTTAGGTCCATCAACGCTATTCCTAAACATTCTCTACGATTCCTGTGGTCCGGCCTCCCCAGCTCGACGGGTGCTCCCCACAGACGAGGTGAAGCAGAAACCCGACTAAGGTGAGGCGGAAGCGCGCAATAATCGTCTAGCATTGTCTGCCATCAGCATCAAAAAGTCTGAGGTATGGTGGATCTCTGCTTGGTCCCAACCCGCAAAATTGGTCCCTAAAACCAACCGCTCGGTCCCAACAATATCTTCCAAAAGCTTAAAAGAGCGCGGGTCATGAACATTCGAATCAAACCATAGTTTGGCGAGCATCTCCTCGAAGGCACCGTCCCCGCGCAGAGAGGCTGGTGACCAAGGCCGGACTCGGCTAGCTTGCGCTAATCGCCCCACGAGGTAAGGCACCGCGCCGCCGCCGTGACTGATACAAATATCCAGACCGGGATGGCGCATTAACACCTCCCCAAACAATATTGAGGCCACCGCAATCGTCTCTGATGCTGCGAAACCTGTGGTTAAAGCCAAATCGAACCGCCCAAGATGAGGATCTCCTTGCGGGCCATCAATGCCCGCCGGCGCCGGATGAATAAACAGCGGAACGTCAAGATCAAGGCATGTTTCGTAGAGCGCGTCGAGGGCGGGGCTATCCAGCGGCTGCCCGATATCTGTGCCGATATAACCTGCGAGCAATCCCAATTCAGAAACAGCCCGTCTCAGTTCATCGCAGGCTGCTGGAATATCCTGCATCGGTAAGGCGGCAAAGCCCGCGAGTTTTCTCGGATGCTCACTCACCAGATCGCGCAACACGTCGTTGTGGCGTTTGCAAAATCGCACCGCGCTTGGTGCGTCAATATAATGAAAATACGTCAGCGGATTGGGAGATAGAATTTGAAAATCGATACCCGACGCTTTCATACCCGCGATGCGTTTCTCAACATCCATAAATGCACTGTCACGGTATTTAACTCCCTGAAGCTCATAATCGCCAACACGAAAAACCGTTGGCTGGCCTTCAACCTCCGAAAGCTCGGGTCCGTACTTCCCCGCAGCCCCCATTGATTCATCCAGCACTGCATGGGCGTGCACGTCAATCGAGCTCGCTGATTGAAGGCCCTCATTCTTAAGCTTATCCACAGATTTTTTCGCTCATCAATCGGTTTTCCATTGGTTTAACGCGCGGTGTTAAGCGCTTTCCTTATCGGCAAGGTCTCGGACTGTCCTCGGGAGTGCACCACTCAGGATCAGTCTCTGGGCAACTGGGCCAATACGCTGTTAATGACCCCGCCGTCGATGACAATCTCCTGGCCGGTGATGTAAGTCGCTTCTTCGGATCCCAAATACAGCACGGTCTGCGCAACATCGGCCGCAGTGCCAAGCCGCCCCAAGGGTACGCCACCTGTTCGCTTTTCTCGTACCGCTTCATCCTTGAAAAAAGGCGCAGACATGCCTGCATCGATAAACCCGGGGGCTACCGCATTCACCCGAATACCATAGGGACCCCACTCAACCGACATTAATTCGGTCATCTGAGCTAACCCCGCCTTGGAAGCGCCATACGCACCCCCACCCGGGGCTGGATGAATCCCGCCCATCGAGGTCACGTTCACGATCGCACCGCCCCCAGTTGCTTTCATCCGCACCGCGGCTTCCCTGGCCACAATGAAACTACCCACCAAATTGACGTTCACCACATCTTGGAAATCCTGCACAGCCAGACTTTCAAGGGGCCCAAACCGAACCAGTCCAGCATTGTTAACCAGTAGATCCAGGGGACTGTCAAACACATCAAACGCTTTTTTTACCGAATCCGGATCCGTAATATCAGCAACAATCGGCACGACACCATCCAACCGGTGCGCGAGCGCGTCGATTTGATTTGGCTGCACATCGACCGCTACAACACGATAGCCGCGGCTTACCGCCAGCTCGGTAATGCAGGCCCCGATATCGCCTCCGGCGCCCGTGACAATGGCATGTTTCATAACCTGCTTTACCTAATGTGGGTTGGAAGATGGGTTCGAGCCCAGGAGCACCGGGTATCGTCCCCAATTCGGACGTTCCGTTTTAGCATCCATTTCAGCGGGCTGTTCAGGGTCCGGCCGCACACCATTTTTCAACAAGGCGCTGGCGATTAAAGCGATGATGCCGTATTGATGATCCACCGGGTCCGTATCAGGCTTGGGTGTCACCCCCGCGGCCAGGGTCCGACCAATGCAGGCGTGCATTCCCAACCCGAACGAAAGCCCATAGGGCGAAATACCCTTATCAAATTGTCGATTCGGATCAAACTCGGATGCCCTAGATCCAAAAATTTTCTCATCCTGGTTAGCACTCTGAAGATCGATGGTCACCTGCTCATCGGTTTCAACCCTCTGCTCTGTCGGTAACAGCACGGGACACTCTGCTCGTCTCACCGCAACCGGGCTCGAGGGGTGAAGTCGGGCGCTCTCATGGACACAGCGCTGCACCAACATCGGATCGGTTCGCAATGTTTCGATGCGCTCCGAGCGATTATCAGACCAGGTGAATATTTCATGCATGACATGCACCAGAGAATGAATACTGGTCTGAGCGCCTGCAACGACAAAGAAAGCCATCTCACGAACCAACTGCGCGTCATCTAATTCAATCTGATCCTCATTGCGAAGCAAAACGGTCAATACGTCTCGAGGAAGATCCTCTTCCTCACCTCCTCGGGCTTCAACCTGCCGAATCAGCGACATTCGGCGCTCAACGGAAGGCTGGAGAAATTCCAAATCAAAGGCCGCCAACGCATTGCTGACCTGTTGGCGAACCTTATCTCGATCATCCTTCGAGTGCGCAAGGGTTGTGCCCAAAGCGAACGCTCGCATCAAGGACAAAAGCCGATCCGTTTCACTTTGGCTCGCCTGAGGACGATCCACCCCTGCAAAGTCGCAGGTTAAATTAATGAGGGCGCGAAAACCGAACTCAACAAGGTCACCGCCGCCGTTAGACACAAACTGATCAATGGTCAAAGCCAGCGTCTTTGGAAAGACATCTTTTTCGTAGTGAGAAAAGAACCCACGCCTAAACACTTTATTTTCAAGTCCCCGGCGAGCACGGTGTTTTTCCCCATGCAAATTCACTAAAACACCCTCCATCAGGACGGCTCCTTCATCATAAAGGCCTTGCCGCAGATTTGTATCGCGAAGCACCTTCGCGGCCTGCTGAAAGTCTTTCACGGGTTCAATACTCATAGCGCTACACCGTATCTAAGCCTTGGTTCGATCTTCAACCACTAGCACATCCTGAGCGCTTGAGCCGATGCGGGCAAGCGATCCTATCGCCTTGTATCGGATTTCCTAGAAACAGCATTCTCGGGTGAGCCTAGCAAACAGTATCTCACGATCACCCTGTCATTCAAGACGACCAGCCAACCCTTCTGCCCAGATATCTGGGCTAGGGTTTAGGCGCATCTGAGGCTACTCGAGCAAGAATCAAAATCTTCAGTCATCTGATCGCGCCTGCAAGGCGCAGGAATGTTTTGAGAATTACTGCGTGGGAAGGTACATTCAATCAAACCCTCAAAGAGTTGTAACTATGCTTGGCCCCCTTGAAGGCATTCGAGTCATTGATGTATCTGCCGTTGTATCTGGTCCCCTCGCCGCCATGATTCTTGGCGACCAAGGTGCTGATGTGATCAAAGTGGAACCCCCTGGAATTGGCGAGGTCGTGCGATTGCCAAACTTTGAGCGCGGCGGTTTGACTTCTCTTTTTATCAACTGCAACCGCAACAAACGCGGAGTCGCTTTGGATCTTTCTAAGCACGAGGGCGTCGCGATCATGCACGAACTGATTAAGACCACCGATGTCTTCATTCAGAATTGGCGGCCAGGAGCCGCAGAGCGAATTGGTCTCGGTGAAGAAACCCTGCGCAGCATTAATCCCGGTCTCATCTATTGCTCTATTTCTGGTTTCGGGCCGACTGGCCCTTATTCGGACCAGCGCGTCTACGACCCGATCATTCAAGGCCTAACCGGTCATGCGGGCATTCAAATGAGCCCAGACTTTCCCATCAAGGATCTTGTGCGCAATATTGTCGCTGACAAATCGACGTCCTATACCGCTGCCCAGGCGATCACAGCGGCACTTTTTGCTAGAGATCGAGGCGCAGGTGGGCAATTGATCGAGGTTCCGATGATTGATGCCTCTCTCGCTTTCTTTTGGCCCGACGGCATGATCAAACATACGCTTGAGGACAGCCAACACCTTCCAGGAATCTCTCTCTACGAGACCTATCGGCTTTGGCATACCCAGGATGGTCAAATCATCTATTTTGTTGCATCCCAGGTTGAACACGAGGGGCTGTTTCGAGCGCTTGGACATCCAGAATGGATCACTGATTCTAGATTTTCAGACAATGACGCCCGCATGCTTCCAGAGAACAAAGAGGCCCTGGGTGAACTGCTTGATACGGCAATTCGTTCTTTCACCACCGAGGACATTCTAGCCCGAATGAATGATAACGAAGTGCCCAGTGGTCGCATCCTGGAGCTCGAGGAGGTTTTCGAGGACCCACAAATCCAACACAACGAGTCAATTCTCGATTTTGATCATCCCAGCGCAGGGAAATACCAACAGGCAAAGCCTGCCGCGAGGTTTCATGGAACACCCCAGGATCCGCGGCGACGTATGCCGCCGCTTTTAGGCGAGCACACCCAGGAAGTCTTGGAGGAACTCGGCCTCGATGCTGATAACATCGCCTCACTACAAGAAAAGGGTATTATTTGAAACCTGATCTAGCGCAACTTAGAAATCAACCTCCGCTCATCAAAGCCGAGGCAAGATCTACCCGCGCCTGCATCTGTGATCTTGAAACAATGTGCTTGAAATAATGTACGAGAAACAATGTGCTAGAAACGCTGTGCGTTCAATAACGTCAGTTCTAGACCCTCACTAGGAGTACTTTTTGGAACTACAGGACAGCTGGCTTGTACTGCTTCCGGCCATCATCACCGTCTGCGTCGCAGTGACTAGCCGTCGACCGATCGAGGCTCTGTTAGCAGGAACTCTGGTCGGGCTTTTGATGCTCGGTCCAACGAGCGCATTGGATCAGTTTTCAAGCACCCTACTCGAGGTCATGATGAGCGAGACCATTGCTTGGGTCATCATCGTCTGCGGACTCATGGGGAGCTTGATAATGCTGCTGCTACGAGCCGGAGCGGTCGATGCCTTCAGCGCAGTGCTCGCCGCTAAAGCCAAGAGCTCAAAAAGCGCACTCATGTATACCTGGCTGTTGGGAATCATTGTGTTTATCGACGACTATCTCAATGCCCTGGCTGTTGGGGCATCCATGCGTAAAGTGACCGATCAGTTTCGGGTTTCACGCGAAAAGCTTGCCTACGTCGTCGACTCGACCGCCGCGCCCATCTGTGTACTGGTTCCAATTTCGACTTGGGCCGTATTTTACGCTGGCCTATTTCAGGAATCAGGATTTGCTGAACCGGGTCAAGGAATGGATCTCTACATCAGTGCCATTCCCTACATGATTTATCCGATCGTGGCCGTGTTGTTAGTTCCCTTGGTTGCTTTGGAGATCATTCCTGCACTCGGACCGATGAAAACTGCGGAGCAAAAAACCGCTCAAGGTTCACTCAGTGAGCCCCTAGAATTCGCTGACGATGACAACGCGCCAGAACCGAGGCATGAGGTTCGGCTCTATAATTTCTTGCTGCCCTTAGTGACCTTGATTGGATTTACCCTCTGGTACGAGCTTGACGTCCAAGTCGGCGTTATTGCGTCAGTGACGCTCACCATTTTACTCTTCGGCGCTCAGCGACTCCTCGCCTGGACTCACATGTTAGATGCGGTGCTTGATGGCATCAAGATGATGCTGCCTGCGCTCACGATTGTTGTCATCGCGTTTGTTTTCAAAGAGGTGAACGATCAGCTCGGTTTACCCAACTTCGTCATTGAAAATGTCGCACCCTTAATGACCCCCTTACTTTTTCCCGTCATTACTTTTTTAACCATGGCACTCATCTCCTTTGCCACTGGATCCAGCTGGGGGGTGTTTGCGATTGCCATACCCATCATCTTGCCCCTAGCCGAGAGTGTCGGGGTCAGCATACCCCTCGCCATTGGCGCCCTATTGTCGGCCAGCGCCTTTGGCAGTCATGCTTGTTTCTACTCCGATGCCACCGTGCTCGCTGCCCAAGGCAGCGGCTGCGAGGTCATCGATCACGCGCTCACCCAGATTCCGTATGCTTTGGTTGCTGCAGCAATGTCTTGTATTGGCCTTACGGTCATTGCCGCCTTTTAATTAAAAGGATCGTCATCAGACCGTCGACTGACAAACTAAAGCCCTATGATCAAACATCGTTTAACGCAGCTCGGCCCCAGACTGACAAAACGCAAGTTTATTCAAAGTAGCCTGCTCGCGGCGCTCATACCCCTTCAATTCGGCAGCAAAGCCAAGGACAAGACAATGGAGCAAAGAATCAGCACCTTGATCGCCGAGTACTCTAGCCAAGGGATTCATCGGACTGGCACCGAGGTCGATCATCGAAGCGCGGACTGGCTAATTGCAAAAATATCAGCGCTCGGGGTCGAAGCGACCGAGACTGCCTTTGGGTTTCAGCGACTTCAGCCCCTCGAGTGCTCACTACGATTGGGTCAATTAACGGTTCCTGGTGTTCCGCTCTACGACTGCTCGTATACCCAGGAGAAAGGGTTCTCGGGCAGCCTGGGGCCGATCGGCAGCCAAGCCGATATCGGCGTGGCCATGGCCCCGCCATTCGCCAACACTGAAATTGGACAATCCATTCACTCTGCCCGGCTCACTGACGCACATCGGGGGATTATCATTGTGTCGGATAGCCAACCAAAGAATGGGATCGCGCTGCTCAATGCCGAGCACTTCTCCAAGCCCTTCGGCCCACCCGTCCTCCAGGTCGCGGGCAAGCACTGGCGGGAGATCCAGTTGGCCATCGCTTCCTCTACCCCCGGACATCTCACCCTCCATGCCGAAACCATTGATGCGATCGCCAGAAATATTGGGGCAACAATAGAGGGAAAAAATAGACAACTGCCGCCACTGGTCATTATGACCCCCAGAAGCGGTTGGTGGCAGTGCGCGTCTGAACGGGGCGGTGGTATTGCCTGCTTTCTCGAAATGATGCGTGCGATCAAAGCGAGCGAACCCCAACGGGATGTTATTTTTACGGCCAACACCGGGCATGAACTAGGACACATCGGGTTAGACCACTATCTCGATGCGCACGCTACCCTTGTTCAAAATGCGCTGGTCTGGATCCATCTCGGCGCCAATTTTGCTGCACGACAGGATCCAGGCATTAGGCTTCAATATTCTGATGAGGCAGCACGATCTCGTCTTAGACCTTGGCTTGAAAAAAATTCCATTGAGCCCGATACCGAGACCCCAACTGGGGAGAGACCACTCGGTGAGGCCCGCAATATCTTTCATGGCGGTGGTCGTTATCTATCGATTTTGGGCCGCAACGGCTTGTTTCACCATCCCGATGACCTATGGCCAGATGCGGTCAATCCTCGAGAGACCACGAAGTGGATCAATGCGTTTGTCGCCCTGGGGGTTCAGCTTGCTGGCTCAGCGGAGCAACCTCACAGCGGGCTCAATTAAGGCCCAAAACGGACAACAGGGACAGACGCCAGACTTAAAATCGTCTTAGCACATGCTGGTTTATTACAATGTCATTATCGCGCCGGGCCGTTAACGCTCCGGTTCGGAAGACAAGCAGAGAGAAAAACAATGAGTAGTGTGGATGTTCTCGAATTCAACCGAAAGGCATGGAACCAACAATCACGTAACAATGGTCAATGGTCTGTTCCGGTTTCAGATGAGACGATTGCCGCCGCTCAAAGCGGCGATTGGAACGTCATATTAACGCCATTAAAAGCAGTACCTAAATCATGGTTCGGTCATTTGACTGGAAAGAGCGTGCTCTGCCTCGCCTCCGGAGGCGGCCAGCAAGCCCCTGTGCTTGCTGCGGCGGGCGCGAGGGTGGTCAGCTTCGACTTATCTGATGTTCAGCTGGAAAAAGATCGAATACTCGCCGAACGTCATCATCTCGACGTTACCTGCCTGCAGGGTGATATGGCCGATCTTTCTCAGCTCGAGCCAGAAAGTTTTGACCTCATTTTTCACCCTGTTTCTAATCTCTTCGTGCCCAATATAGAGATCGTGTGGGCGCAATGCTATCGGGTGTTAAAACCACAAGGCGATTTACTTGCGGGCTTTATGAACCCGAGTATGTTCCTATTTGATCACGATGAGGCAGCGCGGACTGGGATAATAGAAGTCACGCGAAAACTGCCTTACGATGAAGCCGAGAGACTCAGTGAGGCCGAGCTTCACGCACTCGAAGAAAACGGGCTTGCCTTGGAGTTCAGCCACTCGTTAGATACCCAACTCGGCGGACAGTTAAGAGCAGGCTTTTTGATCTCTGATTTATATGAAGACGATTGGGACGATTCAATTCTCCTCAATGCCTTTAGCCCAACCAGCGTTGCAACCAAGGCCAGAAAACTGTGACGAATGCTGAACTTGTTGAGGCTTAAAGAAGATGGCCCGCACGGAGAGATTCATCTTTCATGTTGGAGTATTCAAAATGACTAAATTTAAGCCTCTATCACTACAGAACTTGAGCTAAAGAAGTCAAATTTCGGATTTAACCTCTTGAAGTATAGGCATATGTATACAATCCAAATAACAGCCCGGTCAGGAGTCCACCCCACCCCCTACCTAGATATAAAGAGCTAAAGATTAATCAGATAAATCGCTCTAGCTATTAATACTGATCCTACAGCTAGCATAATTCTTTGTGTCCACGAGAAAAAAGTTCTATCGTTAATTCTATCTAGGACTTTTTTCCCAAAAATAGTGCCCACAACAGATACCGTCATTGCTATTACCAAGAGCCATAAAGCAGGCCAATTCTCGCTAGATGATGAAGCAGCAAATCCACCAAAAAATATAACTTTAGATACATGTCCCAAAAATTGCGCAACTGCTTTAGTTGCTACCACCTGATGTCTTGTCATTTCCACTCTTTGGAAAAATACATCTAATAATGGCCCTCCAACACCAGCTATTAAGTTAGTTCCAACAACGACAACACCTGCCAATATACCTACTGGAGTTTTGGTTACATCAAAAGCAAAGTTAGAGGGTATTGCCCAAGCAATGAAAGGCAAGATACCTAAAGCTAATAAAATAGTTATTTGATCTGGGACAAAGGCTATAAAAAATAATATTGCCATTGCCAAAACATTGCCTATAAATAAAGTACCTACAATTTTCCAATTGATATACTTTCGATTAAGCCATGCTCTATAACCATTAGAAGTCATTTGCATTAAACCATGGAGAATCATTGCCGGCCCAACCTGCATAAGGCTAACTAGCACCCCCATAAGAATAAGGCCACCAAGCATTCCGAAAATGGATGATAAAAAGGCCGTTGCCAATGAAGCCACAACAACTATTACTGTTATTAAATCTATACCCATTGATTAATTCTTATTTTCTAAGCGAAAAATAATGTGGTGCGAAATCTGTTCGCAGACTGACCACATCAGCTCCTGTTTCTAGGCATTGGAAGTATTTATTTTCAGGAAATGGCTAAAATTCTCCGCATTTAAAGGCACTAAGAGCAGCAGAGTCTCCTTCATTAATGTAGCCAGCCATATTTGCCTTAACACCCTTGAGAGTTGCAGTCGCAAAATGAATCGCCCGCAATTCTCTAGACACTCGACAGCCGCTTTTCGTACTGCTCTTCATACTCTATCGGCGATAGCTGGTTATTGAAACCATGCCGCCGCCGAGCGTTGTAAAACATCTCTATACAATCGAACACATCACTGCGTGCTTCTTCCCAAGTTGCGTAGACATGACGCCGAACTCGCTCCCGCTTCATTGTTGGAAGAAGCTCTCGGCAACCGCATTGTCGTGGCAGTTTCCTCCTCGGCTCATACTCCCTTCCAGGCCATGTTCCCGCAAGAAACTCTGCCAGTCGTAACGGGTGTACTGGCTACCTTGGTCTGAATGCACCATCACTTGTGCTTTGGGGTTTCGCCGCCATACCGCCATCAACAGCGCATCCAGTGCCAGTTCCTTGGTGATCCTAGACTTCATGGACCAGCCAATCACACGCCGGGAGAACAGGTCTACAACCACAGCTCAATACAGCCAACCCTAATGGGTGCGGATTTGCGTGATATCTGTCACCCACGCTTCATTCGGTGTGGCTGTATTGAGCTGACGTTGCAACCTATTTGGAACAACAACATTGGGTGAGCCACTTCGATGTCTTGATCGCCGGTAGCCTACTTGAGCTCTGAGTCCTGCTAAACGCCTCAAGCGATAAACCCGGTTCTCACCACAACCTTCCCCCAGCTCTCTCAGATCGCTATAGACCTTGCGGTAACCCTAGACGCCACCGCTCTCCAGCCAGAACTGCTTGATGAGCCCGGTAAGCCGTGTATCTGCAATGTCCCGCTTGGACCGCGACTGACGCAGCCAGGCGTAATATCCACTGGGGTGCACGTCAAACAAATCGCAGAGTCGGCGAATAGATGATGTCGCGCGCTCTGCCCTGATAAAGGCGTACCTCACTCGGACTGATTGGCGAAGTACACCGCGGCCTTTTTTAGGAGATCACGCTCCTCTGTAGTGCGCTTGAGCGCCTTCTTCAATCGTCGAGTCTCGGCCTGATCGTCAGACTTGGCTATGTACTCCCTGGAATCGCGGCCGAACTTTCATATCCAAGATACAACCTATGGGTTGTCATACCGAGCCTGCCAGCCACATCGGCAACGCTGTGGCCAGCATCTACTACTTGTTTAACAGCTTCTAATCTAAACTCGTCTGGATATCGCTTCTTGCTCATGTCCACCGCTCTCATAGTAATTTTTTATGACTGAAAGGTGTCTAACAAACTGGGGGCGATTCAGACTGACTTTCCACTGTTATTTCTCGATTGTTTAAGCTTCTTGAGCTGTGGCAAATAAATCTAGTCCTTTTTAGCACCTAATTGCTAGCGTCTAAATAACAAATGCGAATTTTTGCCAATGCGTCAGCGGGTTTCTTAATGTCAATTAATCACCTATTAACAGCTAAGAAGTATCCGATCAGGTAACTTTGATCACTCCTATCCAAAAGATGAGGTTCTTAGAAACCTCTTACGAGGAGTGAAGGGAGGTGTTGGTGTGCATTGCGTTTCGATAATTATGTAACATTTGAATAAATTTGCCGCGTGGTTTCTCCCGTGCCTAGGTAAAATCTGAACTTTTAAATTGGATGCAATTTTGAGTGAACAAAAGCGATCGGTGCTCGCTTGTAATCAGATAACAGAGTTAATCTCCACTTCATTAATTTTGATTACCCTAGGGGACCTTGACCCCCATGGATCGTAATACCAACTTCCTTCATCAAAAACTGGGGTTTCTCGTCGAAATTGTTCGTTCAGGTCTTTATTGGTCTCGTCATTGGGACCGAGCGAGGCATGGGAAAGGGGTGCTAAAAGGAAAATGAAGGCTAAAATCAGAGTAGTAGGAGCCGGTTACGTGGGTATGTCACTGGCGGTCTTGCTCGCGAGAGACAATATGGTGACCGTTTTGAATATCGACGCCAAACGGGTAGCGCAAATTAACCGGCGGGAATCGACAGTGGTCGATGCCGAAATCTCCGACCCCTGGCGACCCAAGATTTAGCGCTCACCGCCAACCTTGGTATGATCCCGCATAGAGTCAGGCCATCGCAAGACGGCCTCTTCATCAATCAAGAAAGTCTGGAAGTACACAATGATCACTAAATGTCTGTTTCCCGCCGCCGGCTACGGCACCCGGTTTCTGCCGGCCACCAAAGCCATGCCGAAAGAAATGCTGCCCATCGTCGATAAGCCGCTGATTCAGCTCGGTGTCGCAGAAGCGATGGAAGCCGGTATGAACGATATCGGTGTCATCTCTGGCCGCGGTAAACGCGCCATTGAGGATCATTTCGACATCTCTTACGAGCTGGAGCACCAAATTGCGGGTTCTTCCAAAGAGACCCTTCTGGATGAAATCCGCCATATCATCGATACCTGCACCTTTTCATACACACGCCAGGTCGAGATGAAGGGGCTGGGCCATGCGATTCTGACCGGTGAGCGCCTCGTGGGTAACAATCCCTTCGGTGTGGTTCTGTCTGATGACTACTGCACGAACGAGGGCAGCCCCGGCGTCTTGAAGCAGATGGCCGACGTATTCAACGAATACCATTGCACCATCGTTGCTATCGAAGAAGTTCCCCCTGACCAGACAGATAAGTACGGCGTCATTGAAGGCAAGGAGATTCAAGATGGTCTCTTCAAGATTTCCGGCATGGTCGAAAAGCCCGCACCGGAAGATGCCCCAACGAATCTCGCCATCATCGGCCGTTATATTCTGACGCCCGATATCTTCCAGATCATCCGAAATACGCCCCCTGGTGCCAACGGCGAAATGCAGATCACCGACGCGATTAACACCCAGGCTCAGAAACGCTTGGTGCTGGGCTATAAATTCAAAGGCCGCCGTTTTGACTGCGGCAGCCTCGAGGGCTTTGTTCAAGCCACCAACTATGTTTACGAGGGGATGCAGTCGTGAAGCTCGGCATCGTTGGCACGGGTTACGTCGGCCTCGTTACAGGCACCTGTTTCGCCGAGATGGGTAACACGGTTGTCTGCGTTGATGTTGATGAGGCCAAGCTCGATGCGCTCAGAGCCTGCCAGATACCCATCCACGAACCGGGCCTCGATGAGCTGGTGCTCTCAAACACAGAGGCCGGTCGGTTGCTGTTCACCTCAGACTTGAACGAAGCCCTTGAAGACGCCGAAGTTGTTTTCATTGCCGTCGGTACGCCGCCCAATGAAGACGGTAGTGCCGATCTTGGCTACGTGCTGGCCGTCGCTCAGGAAATCGGTGAGAAACTTCAGCACCCCATTGTCATCGCAGACAAATCGACAGTGCCCGTCGGTACGGCAGACCAGGTGCGGGCAACGATCGCTGCCGCGCTCGACCAACGGGGTACCGACATTGATTTCGACGTCGTCAGTAATCCTGAATTTCTGCGCGAGGGTAGTGCGGTAAAAGACTTCATGTACCCTGACCGAATCGTCGTTGGTACCGATCAGCCCCGCAGCCAGCGTGTGATGGAAGAGCTCTATGATGCTTTTGCTAAAAAAGAGAACCGGCTGCAGTTTGTCGGTGTGCGCGATGCCGAGATGATCAAGTATGCCGCCAATGCCATGCTGGCCACCAAGATTTCTTTCATGAACGAGGTCTCACTCATGTGCGACGAGTTCGGTATCGATGTTGAGAACGTCAGGCGTGGCATCGGGTCTGACCCCAGAATTGGCCCCTCATTTATCTACCCAGGCTGTGGCTATGGCGGTTCCTGCTTCCCGAAGGATGTGAGAGCCATGGCGCATATGGCCAATCAGGCGGGGCTTAACAATACAATCTTCGATGCGGTGGAGCGCCGCAATGAAAGTCAGCAATTGGTGTTGATCGATAAGATACTTGCGCAATTTGGCAACATCAAAGGTATGACGTTTGCCCTTTGGGGGCTTGCCTTCAAGCCTGATACCGATGACATCCGCAGCGCCCCCGCCATTAGGATGGCACAAGTGTTGACAGAGAGCGGTGCAAATGTCCGGGTCTACGACCCGCAGGCGATGGAAGTGACCAAAGCATTACTTGGTACAGAATGCATCACGTATGCCGAAGGCCCTTATGATGCAACCGAGGGTGCCGATGCGTTGATCCTTGCGACCGAGTGGCGGCAGTTTAAGCAGCCCGATTTCAGGCGCCTCGCCAAACAACTGTCGAAAGCCTCGATTTTTGATGGCCGCAATATCTACAAGCCCGAGCGTTGTGGAGACTATGGGCTCACGTACTTCGGCATTGGCCGCAGCTCAATCACATGAGCGTTCTTGTCTTCGGCGAGACCGGCCAGGTCGCACGAAGTCTGCAGGATACACAGCCAGATAACCTGAGTGTCGCTTACCTCAGCCGTCAAGCCTGCGACCTCACCGACCCTGACCGGATCCCTTCAGCACTGAACGAACAGCAGCCACAGATGATCATAGATGCCGATGCGACGGCCCGGACGCAATTCTTTGAGGCAGGTTTTGTCGAGGTTTTGACAAAACCCCTGAACCTCCAAGGGTTATCCGCTGCGCTCGCGCCCTTTTGCAACGAAGGTCCTGAGGTTCAGCTGGAAACCCGCTAAAATTAGCCGTGCAGCCTTTCCAAGAGCCAACTATGCGTACCGAATTTATGGACGACTTTGTTAGCAATAACCCCCACAATTGCGCCTAAATTCTCATCGAGCTGGGCCAGCGCGGCTCCTTAAATCCCTTGGCTGCGCCTCGGCTTGCCAAGCCTGCTGCCTTTATCCTGATCCGCAACTTCAACGCCATCGGTCTGGGCTCAGTCTAGTTTGGTCATCTCAGTCAAATGGTGATCTATTTGACCATCAAGCGAAGCACCGCACGGATGCAATATAAATCGGTCCGAAATTTGCTCTCTCTAATGCAGTTTCCAGAAAGTCGTCGATCACTATGCAAAAAACGCCACCGCCAAGGTTTTGTACCACCAGCCCTCAGCAAGTGTTTTATCACCTCGCGAAAGTTACCTTGGGCGCTCGGCACCCAGTGTCTCAAGTCAATGGGCTTGGGGCAATTCACCGAAGGTATCGCTTGAAGGCCACGGATACCGGACGCAAACAAGCGAAGGCCACTCCTCAAACATGATGAAAACTACGAATCACAAATACCCATGGACCTCGCGTTTACAGCGCGCTGTTTCCTCCGTAAAGGCATCTTTTACCCGGTCCGCAACTCAATCTGACGCGTTACCGCCATTTCACGCAGAATCCTGTCTCGTGCTGGCAGACGCACCAATCTTGAGAGGTGTGATCAGTTTTGGGGCGCAAGCGTGAGTGCCGGTTCGAAACACATCCTAATCACCACGGATTTGGATGGCACCCTACTCAACCATGATGACTATGCCTTCGGCGCCCTTGCAACGAGCGTCCAAAAGCTTGCAAAGCGTGGCATCCCTGTTGTTTTCAACACCAGTAAAACGCCAGCTGAGTGCGTTGAACTTCAGAAGAAATTTGGGGTAAGTGCACCAATGATCGTTGAAAACGGTGGCGGGATTTTATTTCACCCGCAGGATTGTCGATTCGATTTCTCTAAAATAACCAGCGAAGATAGCCACGATCATTGGCAACTCATTCGATTAGGACGCAGCCTTAGCCAACTCCTAGCATTTAAAGATGCTTACTGCCCAGAAGCACCGGATTTGGTGTCCAGCGCCTTTGATGATATGGCTGAGCACACAGGACTCAGTGGCAGCGCGCTCGATGCTGCTAGGCGCAGGCTTTTCTCACTGCCACTGATCCTCAACGCCGAGCAGTATGCTCGAATCGAGACCAAGGCGTTCGACTTTGGTTATCGAATTGAATCAGGCGCCCGCTTCAAGACGCTACAGGGTCGCCACGATAAGAGTAGTACGCTGACGCTAGTCAAAGAAGCTTTTGCTAAGGTTGCCGGCTCCCAGGTCAAGGTCGTTGCATTGGGTGATGCACCCAACGACCAGCGCATGTTGGAAGCCGGCGACGTAGCTGTGGTGGTGAAACGATCTGGCGAGCATCATGTCGCACCTAAAGTCAACAAGATCATTCAGACTGAAGCCCCCGCGCCCGATGGTTGGATTGAAGGGGTGGAGGCAGCACTGTACTTGCTAGCCTCGAGACAAAATTCGGCGGCAGACGTTGTCAAAGCAGGAACATTAAGGACCTTGAGCGCGAGACCGACCTCCCAGGCGCCTGGGGGCCGTTCATTGGACAGTGTGTATTTAGCAAAAAAAAGAGTGGTAACGGAGAAAAATAACGATGGCAGATAGTTTTCAGCATGGCTCGGTTACGACGCTGCACAATATCACAAAGCGGCCGATAGGGGCGATCGAAGCAGAGCTGAAAGCCTTTTCCGCGGCTCGGCCGATGGCGCTTATTCTGCCTTCGCTCTACAGTGAACTCGAGCAACCCGCTTTGCACCACATCGTCAATGAACTCAAAAGCGTCGATTATCTGGATACCATTACGATCGGCTTAGATCAGGCGACGGAAACTCAGTACCGGCACGCGCTATCTTTTTTTAAGCAATTACCCCAACGTGTCAATGTGCTTTGGAACGACGGACCGCGCTTAAAAACCATTCACAAGCAACTCAGTGAGGCAGGCGTTGCGCCAACGGAATTAGGGAAAGGTCGTAACGTTTGGTATTGCATGGGTCATACCTTGGCTAACCCAGATATCGAAGCGATAGCGCTCCACGACTGCGATATTAAAACCTACGATCGTTCAATGCTGGCGAAACTTATCTATCCGGTTGCCAACCCGAGTTTTCGGTTTCAATTCAGCAAAGGATTTTATGCCCGTGTCGGCAACTCAACTTTGGGTGGTCGTGTCTCAAGGCTGCTTGTGACGCCCCTTGTTAGAGCTTTGAAGCATAGCCTTCCTGCGAGCCACCATGCGTACCTAACCTTTTTAGACAGCTTTCGCTATCCCTTGGCGGGGGAGTTTTCGATGCGAAGAGATGCCATGAAAGAATTGCGTATCCCGAGTGATTGGGGGCTTGAAGTTGGCGTGTTGGTCGAAATGCTCCGAAACTATTCTACCCGGCGAATTTGTCAGGTTGAGATTGCCGACATCTACGATCATAAACATCAACAAGTCTCTAAAGACAATGATCAAGGCGGTCTGTCCCGAATGTCTATCGATATCTCAAAAGCCCTTTTTAGAAAGCTTGCCACCGATGGCGTGACCTTCAGTCAAGAGGGCTTTCGAACGATCAAGGCGACTTACTTACGCGTCGCATTGGATCTGATTGACAGTTATCGCTGCGACGCCGAGATGAACGGCCTTCAATTGGATCTCAATGCCGAAGAACAAATCGTAGAACTCTTTGCTGAGAATCTCATTAAAGCTGGAGATGCTTTTCTGAGTCGGCCGATGGATCAACCCTTTGTACCCCATTGGACCCGGGTCATGAGCGCGGTTCCAAACATATTGCCTCAACTCCGAGAAGCCGTTGACTTGGATCAAAGAGACTATGGACCGGCGCGTGCTGCCTGAGCCCTTAGCAGCACTCAGGGAGCGCGTCATTGATCATCTTGAAATTATCTATCCTGATGAGGATGCCCCGAGACTTGCGTCTCGCTGTCTTGATCTTATGCAGTACCAGGAGCGCCTCTGCGCCCCGGAGGGACATCGCAATGCTTGGACACAAGCCGATGCGGTGATCATCTGCTATGGCGACAGTATTACCGGTGAAGGTCAGGCGCCACTGCGTACACTTTACCAGGCGCTTGAGCGTTGGACTGAATCGCTGTTCTCCATCGTGCATCTGCTGCCCTTTTTTCCATACAGCTCAGACGATGGCTTCTCGGTCATTCATTACAGGCAAGTTAACGAAAGCCTAGGAGATTGGGACGATATCGGCCGATTTGCGAATCGTTATCGCGTGATGGGCGACTTGGTCCTTAATCATTGCTCAGCCCGGAGCCAATGGTTCCTCCAATTTATGTCCAAGGATTCGCCTGGTGCGAACTACTTTATTACAGATGAAAGCGTGAAGGACGTCTCTAAAGTTGTGCGACCGCGGTCCACGCCGCTTTTTCGAGAGGTCCAAACGCCTGAGGGCGCCCAGCAAGTCTGGTGCACTTTTGGTCACGACCAAGTTGACCTCAATTACGGCAATCCAGATGTCCTGCTCGAAATGATCGGGATTATCGCGTTCTACTTAGATCAAGGCATCACCGTATTTCGGCTCGACGCCGTAGCCTACCTTTGGAAAATGTCTGGTACTAACTGTGTAAACCTGCCTCAGACCCACGAGGTTGTCCGGCTTTTCCGCACATTGATTGAGCACGGCGAGCGAGAGGCGGTGCTTATAACTGAAACCAATCTCCCCAACAAAGAGAACTTGTCCTATTTTGGCAATGCCAATGAGGCCCACTGGATATACAACTTTACGCTACCTCCCCTTGTGCTACACGCGGTGACCTTCGGCAAGGCAGCATTTCTCAATCAATGGATGATGGGCATGCCACCAGCCAGAGACGGCACAGCATATCTTAACTTTGTGAGTTCACATGACGGGATTGGTCTTAGGCCCGCGGAGGGTATTCTCCCCGAGTCTGAACTTGAACACCTCGTGACCTTGATGAAAACACGAGGCGGGCTGATCTCCGTGCGAGAGTTGGATGGCGATGTCGTGCCCTATGAACTCAATATCAGTCTGTTCTCCGCCTGCGCGACAGATGATGACAATGGGCAGCTACAAGTATCTAAATTTCTCTTGGTACATGCACTGATGTTTGGTCTTGAGGGCGTCCCGGCAGTTTATTTTCCCAGCCTGTTCGCCACCCCTAATGCAACGTATAGGGTATCGGCAACGGGTCACAATCGAGCGATCAACAGACCACAATGGACTGAAAAAGCCCTTGATCAGGCGCTTAAAGAAGAGCCCACTAAGTTGTCGGTGCTTATGGGCCTGCAACAGCTTCTGAGCATACGCCGGGAACAACCCGCTTTTCATCCCAATGCGACACAATTTACGATGGATGCTGGCGCGGCCGTGTTTGCATTTTGGCGGCAAAGCCGACAGCGCGAACAAAGTATTTTTTGTCTCCATAATCTCACCCGGGCTGAGCAAGTTATCCCGTTGTCGAGGCTTAATCTCATAGAGGGTGAATCCTGGATTGATTTGATAACTGACGAGGCGCTCGATGCTAATGACAAATTTCTGCGGCTTGATGCTTATCAAAGCCGCTGGATCTCTAATCTAAACGCCTCTAATCTGGCACGTTGATTTGACCGGCTTAAACACCTTGGACTGGTGGGTCATCGGCGGCTACCTCGCAGGCATGATCATCTTGGGTTGGTGGTTGTCTAGGTCCCAAGATAGCGCTGAAGACTATTTCCTTGGTGCTCGGCAACGCGGGCCCTGGTCCATCGCTATGTCGGTGTTGGCCACCCAGTGCTCAACCAATAGCATCCTCGGCGCGCCTGCATTTGTCGCGTTTGTAGCTGGCGGCGGGCTTATTTGGTTGCAATACGAGCTCGCGGTACCGCTGGCGATGGCGGTGTTGATTCTGTGGGTTTTTCCAGCACTGTATCGCAACTCAGGCTTTTCGATCTATGCCCTATTGGAATCGCGGTTCGACCGACAGACCCGCATTTGGTTAAGCGGAATCTTTCAAGCCGCACGGGTTCTCGCGGCAGCCATAACCATCTATGGCGTAGCTTCGATTCTGTCGCTGATTACCGAGTTATCTTTTTTTCAAGCAGTTCTGATTTTTGGCCTAGTTACTGTGATCTATGACTACTTCGGCGGCATCAATGGCGTCATCTTTTCAGATGTCCTGCAAATGTTGGTGCTACTTGTTGTCTTGATATGGATTTTCGTGGCCTTGTGGAGCGGCGACGTCAACCCATTAACTTGGTTGACCTTGAACGAACCGTCCAGGGACCGAGTATTTGATTTCAGTGGCCACGGTCTAGGGGATGGCAAGGACTTTGCCTTTTGGCCCATGCTCTTTGGAGGCTTGTTTTTGTATGTGGCTTATTACGGGTTGGATCAGAGCCAAGCCCAACGACTGTTAACAGCACAATCGGAGCGATCCGGCCAAGTCGCTCTGGCGCTGAATGGTTTTTTTAGACTACCTCTGGTGTGTTTGTATTGTGCTATCGGGGTTGGGCTTGCAGCCTATGCTGGAATAGATCCCGGTTTTGTGGATCGATTGCCCCAGAAGTCGAATGGACCGGATTTTAATATGGCGTTGCCGCGATACATGATCGAAACGATGGGTCCGGGTTGGCTAGGCTTGGCGTTGGTAGCGCTGCTGGCGGCGGCCATGTCATCTTTAGATTCGGTGCTCAACGCATTAAGCGCAACCACCGTGAGCGACTTTTTAATGCCCAGCCGATGGGGCCAACACTTACCACAGACTCAGTGGATCAACGTTGCCAAAGCATGCACACTTTTTTGGGGTGGTCTTGCTATGTTGCTTGCATTCTGGGTGGATGATATTTCACCGTCGATTTTAGTGGCGATCAACAAAATAGGCTCTTTGTTCAATGGCCCTATTTTAGGTGTCTTTGCTCTCGCGCTGCTGACTCGCGCGGTTTCTGGTGGCGCGGCTCGCATAGGCTTGGCGGCTGGGTTTGCTGCAAACGTGATGGCTTGGCAATGGTTACCAGCCCTCTCCTGGTTATGGTGGAACGTTTTGGGCGCGGTAAGCTGCATCACGGTCGCTTGGGTGGCGACCATGATCATGAGCAATACGCGACATCACCAACTCGAAGATTATGGCAGCACAAAAGTGGGATCCAATTATGGTGTCAAGTGGGCAGTTGCGCTTATCGGCTATTTTGTTGTCATGGTCGTGATGTTTGAAGCGCTTTTCTGATCTTGCACCCGACATTTAATGTCAACAAGGTAATGTTAATGACGCTGATTTTTCGACTCTAACCGTGTTTGCTATGGATTCGCTTTCGTCCGGCCAATCCCCAAAGACGCTCTTCGACCACCGCCCTTGGCGTTTGCTACGGCCTTTCTGAGGGTGAAGGCAGTGTTGTGTTCGTCTGCGGTCGAGTCTGGACCCAATTCACCCACTCTCACGTACGCCCCCTGATCCATCGCAAGCCGAAATTCTATTGTTGCGCCAGCCGCCTCCCCGGCAAAGAAGGTCCCCATTGATCTTGCGTAAAAGGCGGAATCACAGTATTGCCGATCACCTCAAACATATGATTCACAACGCGATGGGCTTGGCGTTGCCCCATAGGCAAATATTTCGCACAGGTTAGGCACGCGTTCTCCAGCCTACTGAAAGCGAAAGCCTGAACCATAGCGCTCTCGCCTATACGCCAGATGTATACGCGGAGAGGCCCTGTCGAATTATAAGCTATTGATTTAAAACGGACTTTTTAAAAAATATGGCCCGCCCGGAGAGATTCGAACTCCCGACACCCAGGTTCGAAGCCTGGTGCTCTATCCAGCTGAGCTACGAGCGGAACGTTGGCGCCAACGCCTAACGAGAAACGCAGTATAGGCAATCTGTCAGGCGGGTTCCAGTATTCGTATGACAGGTCAAGAAAGATTAACGTATACTGTATAAATGTACAGTATTAGGCTTAGAATCAACCAGCGTCTCGTGACCTTGGGGCAAGAGGACACGGGCACCGTCGGGGTCTTATTGCGATCAGGTAACCTGCGTTACCACTACTGGGGTGGATTCACGCTCACCTTACAACAACGGATCAAGTTGGTCGTGGAATCCGTCACGAACGAGCAGCTTCGCAATCCCCGCTCAACCTCCCCGTCGATGCAGCAATGGCTCAAGCTCGAATCCGAAGAATGTTTGTTGGGAAGTTTTGATGGCGTACTGGTGCGCGCTTACTTGCCGTTTACAATCCTTAAAGCTCGCTCAGGACGCGGAACCCGTCTGGATCTCTCCCGAAGTGAGGATTGGTGACGCATCCAGGGTTTCTGCATTCATCATGCTCGCGACCTGCTGCATTGACGCGACTAACTGGTGCTGCTGCCAATCGGGCAGAGCGCGGTATTTCCTAACAAAATCCGACTGGATGGGGGATGGGGATCGCGCCAGCTTTTCCTGCCCTTCTGTGGTCAGTTCGATAAGCGTTTGGCGACGATCTCGATTGCCTTTCATTCGGCGAACCAGTCGATTGCGCTCTAAGCGATCGAGTAAGGATGATATCGTTGCCTGAGACAGCATCACCTCCCTTGCAATTGCGCTGGGGGAGGCCATATCCAAACGCAAAATTGCTTGCATCACCAACAACTGTGAGGTGGTCAATCCAGACGCTTTGTGCAGCTGCTTGGAATGCAGGTCGATGGCACGGGTAATTTTTCGAAGCGCTATCAAAATTTCATCATAGTCAGCCAATGCGCTCTCCTTGGAGGAATTCAAAACCGGGGCATTATACTCAATACAATTTCTAAATTCGACTGAAAACCGTCTCTTATTCAAAAACTAAACACTTTACGAAGGTCGGCTTCGAGAATTTTCGGGTGTCCCACCTAGGGACTTTCGGTATCCCAACTGCAGCGGGGCATCTAGTTCTTCAACGATAAAACGGCAGCGCTCCTGGACGTCACTCGGTAGCGTATTGAACAGCTCCCGGGGGAGACTTTTAACCAAAGGCTCACGATACCAAGGCGCAAAGTATTCGACATTGGGAATGGCTCTGACCTCCTGGGACACATTCGGGGTACCACCATGCCAGGCGCGCACATCGCGCAAGATGACGCTGCCAGCCGGGGCCGGATAGACTCTTGAAGATTTCATCCAGCCGGGTTCGTTTTCAAGGCCCGGCATCGGGGCTCGACTGTTCTGGGTTCCCGGAATTTGACGTATCGGTCCATTTTCTGCATGCCAGTCCGTCGTTAAAAAATTGCAAGAGATATAAGGACAAGGTAAATCCCGATACGTCATTTTTTGCGACGGATCAGAGAAAGAGCCGATAAGCAGCGTTTTGTTCGGCCCCAATTGAATCTGGCGCTGATCCGACATGTCAGAATGCAGCGGCTGGTAATCAATCGCACCCGGCAGACAAAAATCACCGCCACCGCTGCGCACAATAAAATCCGGCCCGCCAAAAATATGCTCGATGATTAAATTGAGGGCCGGTAGCTGCAACAGCTCCACCCACTCGATTTGATGAAGCTGGGCATCGGTGCGAGAGACCGACCCGAAGGAATATCGGTGAGACCCTCGGTTACCCCGGGCGAGGGGATCTCGCTCAAGAATTTCTCGGATAACCCGCAGGCATCCAGCATGCAATCGAGCGACCGCCTCAGAGTCGAGCATGTTTTGCACCACCGCGAACCCATCTCGAAGGAAAGCCGATCTAATGCCATCAAGGTCATCAGGATCAAAAATCACTAAGCCTTCAATCCCTGGCTGCGCCTTTAAAGACTGACGCAGCTTGATGATTTGTTGTTCTGACTGATCAATGCCAAACCAGCCCAAAGGTGCCTCATTTTCCTCTTTCATTCTAAAGACCCCTTGCGCGGAGATTTTGATACCTTGGGTTCCTCGCGTCTGATTGCAAAACAAAGGTCCGCTTAGGCGCCAACGACCCCGCCTGCCGAGATTCAATGTTCAGAAAACACACAAAAAACACACTCAATAATTGGAGTCCAGCCCTGATTGATCGTCGGCAGGTCTAAAACCGAACTTCAGTAGAGTAAACCGATAAATTCCGCTAATGTAAATTAAAGTACGAGCAAGAAGTCATCATGAGCCAAAGCCTAGCGTCAAAGTCGAGCCTGATTTTTTATGGCATTGGCAACCTGTCCCCTGCGATCAAATCAAACTTCCTCGGGGCACCCATTTTTTATTACTACAACAATGTACTGGGCCTTGATGCGCTGCTGGTCAGCTTGGCCCTTGCCATCGCGTTGATCATTGATGGCGTCACCGATCCATTGATCGGTTACTTTTCCGACTACACTAAGAGCAAACTTGGACGCAGGCACCCTTATATCTTCGCCAGCATCGTGCCAGGAGCCCTGTTCTACTTTTTACTCATTACTTGGCAATTCGCCGAATCGCAGATTGGATTGTTTTTTCAGCTACTCCTATTAATCACGCTGTTGCGCGTCTCATGGACACTCTATCAAATCCCTCGAGAGGCCCTCGGCGCAGAATTATCCAAAGATTATCACCAAAGAACTCAGCTCCATGGTCTGAGTAGCTTTTTCGGGTGGATTGGTGGGGCGGGTATCTTCTATGCGACCCAGAGATACTTCTTGAAGGACTCCTACGACAACTTTGAGGGCTACCAGCAACTCGCAGTCTGGGGCAGCGGCCTCATCTTTATTACCGGATTAATTTTTGCCCTTGGCACCCTCAAAGACATTCCCAAACTTGAACCACCAAAAACAGATCGTCCCCAATCGCTTCGAGGAATATGGTCCGAAATCAAAGCAACGCTCAACCACAAATCCTGGCTTATGCTGTTTTTTTCAGGTGTCGTGTTTGCCGTGTTTGTTGGCCTCACCAGCGGCCTAGGCTTTTATTTCAACAGTTTTTTTTGGGACTGGAAGCCCTCGGATGTAGCGATTTTTGCAATTATCGATTTGATAGCGGCTATGTCCATCAGCGCTTTGGCTGGACCCTTGGCAAAGCGCTTTGATAAGAAAAACCTCGCCGTTACCTTGTTTATTCTATCGATTGTTATCGGACCTGTGCTGTTGGTTCTGAGGTTGATAGATCTTAATTTTGGCACAACGCTATTACCACCCAATGGTGAGCAATATGGCACCCTGTGGTGGGTCATGCTCGTTCATTCCCTGATCGCAGCATCCGTCGCAGTGCTGGCCTGGATTCTGGTTGGTTCAATGACAGCAGATGTGGTTGAGGATAGCCAAACAAAAACAGGAAGGCGCGCTGAAGGTCTGTTTTTCGCCGGACCCAACCTGATCCAAAAATCAGTCTCTGGCATTGGGCTCATGATTAAGGGCATTCTACTGAGCGTGGTCGGATTTTCTGCGAGCAGCAGTCAAGCCGATAAAATTGTCGCGATCGAGCAGTTGGCGATCGCGATTGCCTTAATCAGCATTGTTCTGCCATCGCTAGCACTCTACCTTTTCTCTAAATATGAGATCACAAAGAACCTACACGACACTAACCTCAAGTCCTTGCGCTATTCAGAATAGATTTTTGACCCAGCTCACTCGCTGATCAGAACCGCATCAACAGCACGGACTGGAAAGTCAAAATAGACCGACGGGTAAGGTTCGGGTTTCAAGGTGAAATGCCACCATTCTTTAGAATAATTAACGAAACCATGATCCTGCATAATTTGCAGCAACAACTGCCGATTCTCGACGGCTTCAGGATGCAACCCCGCAAACTCAGTGTGGCTTACCCGATCAAAACAGTCATAGCCTGAACCAAAATCTAGTACTCCGACATCCACCATTCGCTGCTGCTCCGCCTGACACAGCTGCTTAGTCTCGGTCCGCTGGTCGGGTTCCAGTGTTGGGTCGCTCAACGCAAAAATTGCCAGATCAACCGTTGCACCGCGGCTGTGGCTGGAGCGATCTGCGATATATCCCGCCGAAAAGAGCTCAGACTTCGCAATACGCGGGTAGTAGGCTTGCTTTTGAGCGATATCTCCAGTCAATGACCACTGCATAAAATCCGCTACAGCTCGCTCAGGCCGATAACAGTCGAAAACAATCAACCCAAGGCCATCGCGAGCGAGTACCTCCTGGGCCCTCTGAAGAGCAACGGCTGCCGGCTGGGCCAACCAACACTCCGGCGCCTCATAACCCGCCACCGGCCGACCCATAAAATTACGGTCACCGGCGTAGCGCATGTCCAGACGAATCTCTGGCGCCCACTGACTCAACGCCACAAATGTGCTCGGGCGCTCAAAGTCAGCCACCGCTAGGCTAAAAAAGCTGCTCCACAACAAGACCGCGACTGTCATTTTCACCAATGTTTCCTCGATTGACTGCCGTCATGTTCAAAACAAGCATACCCGTCAGCTTATAGAGAAACAAAGCAGGCTGTCCTCGATTTAATCTTTCCGCGTGACTGCTTTGATGATTAGGAGAGAACCCTGTGAAACCGCAAAGAAAATCAACCCGAGCCATACTGAACACTCATGCAAGGAAACCCAAACACACCTATACTGGTGCGCCTGAGCGGCTATTTTGCCCTTGGAATCCGCTGTCGATGAAAGCAAACCCATGATCACAACATCCCCCTCAACTTGGCTGGCCTCCGGCATCGAAGAAGCAAAACGACTGTTTCGGTTGGCGCTCCCACTGATGGGCGCTCAGTTGGCACAAATGGGCATGGGCGTCACAGACGCCATTATGGCTGGGCAATACAGCTCTCTCGATCTCGCCGGCGTTGCCCTCGGAAGCAGCTTACTCTGGCCCGTCATGCTCCTTTTTATGGGCTGCATTCAAGCAGTCACACCGACGGTATCCCAGCTCAACGGCGCCAAACAATTTACCGAAATCGGGGAGGTGATCCGCCAAGGTCTTTGGATGGCGATTGTTGGCGGAATCGCCGCAGCGACCCTT